>Ga0256406_1000018_pt1 | contig 279331 bp, 259 predicted proteins | sample RumenRJG_03DNA_FD_185986 | JGI IMG/M metagenome (GOLD analysis project Ga0256406, IMG submission 185986) | Bovine rumen microbial communities from Lethbridge, Alberta, Canada - RJG_03 | ecosystem: Host-associated > Mammals > Digestive system > Stomach > Rumen | place: Canada: Alberta... | reverse complement strand
TTCACCTCGGGGTTATTATACAACATTGTGAGACATTGTGCAAGAGAAAAATAGAAATTTGACAAAAAAATAAAGTGTTTGCAACACTTTTGTAACATTTAATGAATTAAAACTGTCAAACTTCCGTTTATAGATATATTTAAAATATATCAATTTAATTATAATGTAAAAGTTTTTTTCAACCTATCAACAGGGTATATCATTATTCAATTTTTCAGTGCCATATCTCTATGACAACTATACTATACCACGAATTACTCGAAAAATCAAGGAAATATTTTAAAATAAATTGTAAAAGTACTTATTTTATGATAATATATTACTGGTAATTTTAAAATTCTACAAGGAGGTATTTAAAGATGGAAGATAATAAATTAGATACTATTACAAACTTGTTTGAAGGTAAAGAAATTAGAAGTGTTTGGAACAGTGAAAAAGAAGACTATTTTTTTAGTGTAGTTGATGTAATAAGTGCGTTAACTGATAGCGAAGAACCGAGAAAATATTGGTCAGTATTAAAAACACGTTTAAAAAAAGAAGGTAGTCAGTTGACTACAAATTGTAGTCAACTGAAATTAAAATCAAAGGATGGAAAATATTATAATCAAGATGTATTAGATACAAAGGGAATATTAAGATTAATAGAATCTATACCAAGTAAAAATGCAGAACCATTTAAGTTATGGCTTGCAAAAATAGGAAATGATAGAATTGATGAAGTATTTAATCCAGAACTTGCAATAAGTAGGGCTGTAAATTATTATCGCAATAAAGGTTATGACGATAAATGGATAAAAGCAAGAGTAAATGGAATTGTTGATAGATTTAAATTAACTGATGTTTGGAAAGAGAATGGTATAACAAAAAACTATGAATATGGAATATTAACAAATGAAATATATCAAGCTTGGTCTGGAATGAAAGCTTCTGAGTATAAAAAATTTAAAGGATTAAGAAAAGAATCATTACGTGATAATATGACTGATGTTGAAGTAGTTTTAACTGATTTAGGAGAAATTGCAACGAGAGAACTTGCTAAAAAACATAAGCCATATGGATTAGAACAAAATAGAAAAGTCGCTAGAAAAGGTGGAAATATAGCCAAAGCTACACGAGATAATTTGGAAAAAGAACTTGGAGAATCAGTTATTACGAATAAAAATGCGTTGAATTATAAATATATAGATGATAAAAATTTGATTGAATATAAAGAAAATAAAACAAATAATAATAGTAATTTAAAAGGAAAGAAAAAATGAAAAACATATTTAAAACAATATTCAAAAGTGCATCATTTTTTATAATATGGGCTTTACTTGTTGGGACACCAATTCCAAATAATTTACCATCATCAATATGGAGATTTTTTGCAGAATTGTTACCATTAATTTTTTTAATTGGATTATCTATAATTTATATGAAATATGTAGATAAAGAAATGTATGATTTAAAAATAAAAGATACTAATGTCAAAAATTATATACTATCATTTTTTATTGGAAACCTATGGATATTTTCGGTGATTGGCACTTTAAAAATATTAAAAATACTTAATATTGTAGAATACAATAGAACTAACATAATAATATGGTGTATTTCTCTTTTATTAAATACAATTATGCAAGAATTGTTAGTTAGGGGTTATTTATATCAAATGTTAAAGAAAAAATACAATATTATTGTCGCTGTAATAGTTAGTACAAGTTTATTTACTTTTATGCATGGAGGAGCATTTGAAGCAGGAATAATTGCTGTGTTAAATGTAGTGTTTATGAGTTTATTTATGAATTTGTTACTTGAATATTATAACTCAATTATAGTTCCAATAATCGTTCATTTTATATGGAATTTAGTTTCAGCAATAATTTTTGGATTATCATCATTACCAGATGACTATCCACATATTTTAACGTCTAATATTATTGGAAATCCAATAATATCTGGAGGAGCTTTTAAATTAGAAGGAAGTATAATTGTTACTATTATTAACTTATTTTTTGTTTTATTTTATATAGCATTAATCTCCAAAAAAATATTACTTAGTAATAAACTTTAAGTATTATTTGTTAATAGAATGGAAAATTTTAAATATATATTATAATTAAATAATTGTGAAAAAAATGGTGAGTAAAATAAATTTACTCACCATTTTTACTGATTAACAATAAATTAATTCGTTATAAATGATTTCTTCTGCACAATGTTTATAATTATTCATTAAGCCAACCCATTCTAGTTGATTCATTTTGCCATCATAATGTATTGGAATATTTTCTTTTTCAGCCATTGCATTTATAATAATATCTAGTCTTTTATTTGCTGTTTTATCAATTTCAGCAAGATGTTTTGATAGTTCTCCAGTCATCAATAATTCGGCATATAAGCCTTTTTTATGATTTTTAATATAATTTAACCTTGCTCTTCCATATTTGCCTAAAATAGATTTTTCTTGCTTTGGAACTGCTACCATAGGATAGTAATAATCTCCTCTTAATTCATACCAAAAGCCATTTTTTTCATCATAATATTCTTTTTTAAAATTTCCATTTTCATCATATTTTTCCATTTTCAAATAATCCTTTCAAATTTAAAATTCTACAATTATTCGTAAATGACTGATATATCAATAAAAATTAGGAGAGATTAAATTTTGTCCTTATTTAATCTCTCCCTAATATCTGGTCATTTTAATGTATTGACCAAAAAAATTTGAATTTAAAATTTAAATTTGCATATTATCTTGTTTTTTTAATAAAATTAGGTATATAATATAAAATGTTAAATTGAAGCCAATGAAAATATTAAAATAATTTTTGATATTAGGCTAATAAGGAGGTAATTTGTTACAAAAAAAGTAACAAAAAAACAAAAAATGGAATTAAGAAAAATATTAAATGGAATAGGGGATTTAAAAGCAAGAGGAGATTTAGAAAAGGAAATTAAAAACATTACAACAGACTCAAGAGAAGTAAAAGATGGTGATATGTTTATTGCCATAAAAGGTTTTGAAACAGATGGACATAGCTTTATTCAAAAAGCTATAGAAAATGGTGCAAAGACTCTACTAATTGATGAGGATAGAGCAAGAGATATAATGCCTATAGTACCAGCAGATGTAACATTAATTACAACAAAAGACACAAGAATAGCTGTAGCAATATGTTCTTGTAATTTTTATGATAATCCATCAAGAAAAGTAAAATTAATTGGGGTAACAGGTACAAAAGGAAAAACAACAACAACATTTATGATAAAGAAAATATTAGAAAAGCAAGGAATAAAAACAGGTTTAGTAGGCACTATTGCATCATATAGTGGCGAACATAAATTAGAAGATAGTGATAGAACTACACCAGACAGCATAAAATTACAACAATTATTTTCAAAAATGTATGAAGATGGATGTAAAGTTATTGTAATGGAGGTTTCATCACAAAGTTTAAAATTACATAGAGTAGATGGATGTAACTTTGACATTGGAATATTTACAAACTTTTCAGAAGATCATATTAGTCCAAAAGAACACCCAACAATGGAAGACTATTTTAACTCTAAACTAAAATTGTTTGACATGTGCAAATGTGGATTTATAAATGCAGATGATTTAAATACAATAAAAGTTCCTAAGTTAGCTCCAAATTGTGAAATAAAAACTTATGGAATCGATAATGAGTGCGATTTATTAGCTAAAGATATTACAATAACAAATTCATATGTAAATTTTAGAGTAAAAATCAATGGAAAAAATGAAAGAATAAAAACAGGAATTCCAGGGAGATTTAGTGTATACAATAGTTTAGCAGCAATTTGTGTTGCTGAAAAATTGGGTTGTAGCACAGAAGCAATAAAAGAAGCACTTGAAGAAGTTAGAGTCCCAGGAAGAAGTGAATTAGTAGATAATAAATTAGGTTTAACAATAATGATTGATTATGCACACTCACCAAAAAGTTTACAAAGCATTTTACAAGCCGTTAAATCATATACTAGAGGTAGAGTAATTTCTGTATTTGGATGTGGAGGAGATAGAGATCATGGTAAAAGACCACAAATGGGAGAAATTTCAGGGAGAATCGCAGATTACACTATTATTACAGCTGATAATCCAAGAACAGAAGAACCTGCTGAAATTGTAAAGGAAATTGAAGAAGGAATAAAGAAGACAAACGGAAAATATGAGTGCATTGTGGACAGAACAGAGGCAATAAAAAAAGCAATTAGTATGGCAAATAAGCTTGATATAATTGTGCTTGCTGGAAAAGGTCACGAAACATATCAAGAAATCAACCATGTAAAACATCATTATGATGAAAGAGAAATTATAAAAAGCATAATAGATGAAATGACTCAAAAAAAATAATCAATTATTAGGAGGATAAAATGAGTTTTCAAGTAAAGATATTACTATTGTCTTTTGTAACAAGTGTAGTAATTTCTATAATAGTAATACCTATTTTAAGAAAACTAAAAGTTGGGCAATCTGAAAGAGATGATGGACCAAAATCTCATTTAAATAAAAAAGGCACACCAACAATGGGAGGAATTATTTTAATAATATCAACATTGGTTTTAAGTGCATTTTTATATATAGATTATTCAGCAGACGAACCAGAGATAGCAACAAGATTATTACCAATGATATTTGTAACTCTAGGGTTTGGAATAGTAGGATTTGTAGACGATTTTAAAAAAGTAATATTACATAACACAGATGGGTTAAGCCCTAAAGCCAAGATGGCAGGACTAATGATAATTGCAATAGCATATGTAGGAATGCTTGTATGGGTATTTCACAATGGAACAGACATATATATACCTTTTGCAGATAAATTTATTAATTTACCAGTTTGGATATATGTACCATTTGCAGTTGCAGTAATTTTAGCAACAACAAATGCAGTTAATTTAACAGATGGAATCGATGGATTATCAACAAGTGTTACAACAATAATCTTAACAGCATTAACAGTAATATCAATAATATGGAATGTAAAAGAAACTACAATTTTTGGTTGTATAGTAATAGGATCAGCACTTGGATTTTTATTATTTAATTTGCATCCAGCACACGTATTTATGGGTGACACAGGTTCATTACTACTGGGTGGAGCAATAGCTGGAATTGCACTATATTTAAAAATACCACTATTGTTATTGATAATAGCAATAGTACCAGTAATAGAGACATTATCAGTAATTATTCAGGTAGCATATTATAAAAAAACAAAAAAGAGATTTTTCAAAATGGCACCAATACATCATCACTTTGAATTAAGTGGCTGGAATGAAGACAAAGTAGTATCTATTTTTTCATTAATAACGCTAATTGCATCGATAATTGGAGTTCTAGCAGTTTAACCAAAGTGTATAATAATAAGAATGACAACAGATTAATTAAAGTGTAAAATAATAAGAATGATAGTAGATTAATCAAACTTCAAAATAATTGGGATTAAAACAAAAATAAAACAAGGAGAAAAAATGCAAAAATCTAGAAATAAGAAAGGTATTGGAATAATTAAAAAAATTACATTAGTAGATATGCCACTACTAATAACAGTGTTCATACTTCTTGGATTTGGCCTTATAATGGTACTATCAGCGAGTGCACCATCTGCATTGGCAACATATGGTAACAGCTATAAAAATTTTTTCACTCAATTAAAAGCAGCTGGTCTTGGGTTATTACTTATGGTAATTGCAATAGAATTTGATTATACAAAATTAAAAAAATTCTATAAAGTAATATATGTTTTATCTATTCTTGTCTTATTTTTAGTTTTGGTTCCAAATCTAGGAGTAGAAAGCAATGGTGCAAAAAGATGGATAAAATTAGGCTCAATTCAGTTCCAACCATCTGAAATAACTAAAATAGGATTAATTATTTCATTAGCTGGGTATTATACAGATGATAGAATAAATCATAACAATTTTATGAACTGTGTTTTTATTCCATTATTATTAGCAGGCTTTCCAATTATACTTTTATTATTAATACAAAATCACTTAAGTGCTGGAGCAGTAATTGGAATTGTATCATTGATAATTATAATAATGTCTGGAAATATGAAAGGATATGTGTTAAAAACAACGGGAATAGGAGCTATATTGGCTTCTGCATACCTTTTATATAAAAAAGCTGATAGCTCAGGAAAAAGCTTTAGAGCAAACAGAATTGATGCATGGTTACATCCAGAAGAAAATGCAAGTGGAACAGCTTATCAAACAATGCAAGGACTATATGCGATAGGTTCTGGAAGATTATTTGGCGTTGGAATAGGAAATAGTAAGCAAAAATATTCATATATACCAGAAGCACATAATGACTTTATTTTTGCTATTATTGCTGAAGAGCTTGGATTTGTTGGATGTATTTTTGTAATATTATTATTTATTATATTTACAGTAAGAGGGATAATAATTTCAATGAGAGCAAAAGATATGTTTGGAAGTTTAGTAGCAATAGGAATAACATCATTAATAGCAATTCAAGCAATTTTAAATATTGCGGTTGTTACAAATACAATTCCAAATACAGGAATTTCTCTACCATTCTTAAGTTATGGTGGAACATCATTAATTATTCTTCTTATAAGTGTAGGAATTTTGTTAAGCATTTCAAAACAAGAAAAGAAAATTTAAAGTACAAATTATTATATAAATTTTAAGAATACAAATAGAGATAGTGAGGTTGAAAAATTCATGAGAGTTGTTGTGGCTGCTGCAGGAACTGGTGGACATATTAATCCAGGGATTGCAATTGCTAATAAAATAATGGAGAAGGATCCGGGTTCTAAAATTATTTTTATAGGAACAAATAGAGGGTTAGAAAATGATTTAGTTCCACGTGCTGGATATGAGTTAAAACAAATTGAAAGCTATGGAATCTCTAGGAGCTTAACTCTGAAAAATTTTAAAAGATTATTTAAAACTATTGCGTCAATTGGTCAAGCTAAAAAAATTCTTAAAGAATTTAAGCCAGACATAGTAATTGGCACTGGTGGATATATTTGTGTTTCTGTGCTAATGGCAGCACAGAAATTGCATATTCCTTATATAATACATGAAAGTAATGTATTGCCAGGTGTTGCAACAAAATTGCTAGCAAAAAAAGCAAGCAAGGTTTTAGTAGGATTTAAAGAAGCAAAAGAGAGACTTCCAAAGGGAACAAAAGTAGTTGTAACTGGAACTCCAACTAAAGTAAGAAAATTAGACTTTACAGCAGAAGAAATTGAACATAAAAAAGAAGAATATGGATTTGATAAAGACCTACCACTTGTTTTAGTATTTGGGGGTAGCCAAGGAGCTTTATCAATAAACAATACAATGATTGAAATCATTAGAAAAAGAGTTAAAGAACAAAAAAATATTTCAATAACATCAAAAGACAATAATATGAGAACAATTAATTTAAATAATGAAAATGATTATCAATTAATGTGGGCACCTGGTCAAAAGCAATTTGATAAGGTAAAAGAAGAGCTTGCAAAGAGTATGATTGATATTGATGATATAGATGGAGTAAAAATTGTTCCATATATTTACAATATGGAAGAACTTCTTAATATTTGTGATTTAGTTGTTTCAAGAAGCGGAGCAATGACAATTACAGAAATTGAAAAGGTAGGAAAAGCTGCAATATTTATTCCATTTCCTTATGCTGCAGAAAATCATCAAGAATATAACGCAAGAGCCTTGGAAAAAGCCGGATGTGCAAAAGTAATACTTGATAAAGATTTAAACTCACAATTACTTGACAACGAAATAAAGGAGCTCGTAAAAGATAATAATACATTAAAAAATATGGACAAAATAAGTAATAGCCTTTCAATAAATAATGTAGAAGATAGAATTTACGTTGAAATAAGATCAGTAGTTTAATGGTAATGCATGTTTTCAATTTGCATTATGTAATCATAATTGGTATTGCATAAACACCATAAAAACATATTAAACACAATTGATGTTGATTTATCGCAATTAGTATTATTTGACATCAATTGATACGTTACAATAATTAAAAAGGTTTATAGGGAACCTTGAAAAACCTAAATTTTAAGTACAAGGAGAGTATGAATATTTCATACAATAATTTTAATGGCAGATAATTTAATAATAGTAGAATCACCTTCTAAAGCAAATACAATAAAAAAATTTTTGGGTAGCAATTATAAGGTTGTTGCTTCAAAAGGGCATATAAGAGATTTGCCAAAATCAAGAATGGGTGTTGACATTGAACACGATTTTGAACCTGAATACATCAATATACGTGGCAAGGGAACATTAATTAATGAACTAAAAAAATATGCTAAAGACGCTAAACATGTATATCTTGCAACAGACCCTGACCGTGAGGGAGAAGCAATAGCATGGCATTTAGCATACATTTTGCAAATACCAGATAGTAGTTTATGCAGAGTTACATTTAATGAAATAACAAAAGATACAGTTCAAAAATCAATAAAAGAGCCTAGAAAGATAGACATGAATTTAACAAATGCACAACAAGCTAGACGTATTATGGACAGAATTGTTGGTTATGAAATAAGCCCAATTTTATGGAAAAAAGTTAGAAAAGGGCTATCTGCTGGACGTGTACAATCTGTTGCAGTAAAATTAATTGTAGACAGAGAAGAAGAAATAGAAAAATTCATTCCAGAAGAATATTGGAACATAAATGCAATCTTAATTAAAAATGATGAAAAGTTTTCTGCAAAATTATCAGCATTAAATGGAAAAAAGATAGAACTTCATAACAAACAAGAAGTGGACAGTATTATAAAAGAAATAGAAAACGCAAATTATATTGTAAAAGATGTAAAAAAAGGAACTAGAAAGAAAAGCCCAGCTCCACCATTTACAACAAGTACAATGCAGCAAGAGGCATCAAGAAAACTTGGATTTCCAATTAAGAAAACAATGAGTGTTGCACAAGGCTTATTTGAAGGAATAAAAGTTTTGGATAGAGGTACTGTTGGTTTAATAACTTACATGAGAACTGATTCTACAAGGGTTTCTGAAGAAGCAAGAGGTTTTGCTAAAAAATATATTACAACCAAATATGGTGACAATTTCTATGAAAACAGATATTATAAAAAATCAAGTGGAGCACAAGATGCTCATGAGGCAATAAGGCCTACATTTATAGATTTAGAACCAGATAAAATAAAAGCAAATCTAACAACAGACCAATACAAATTGTATAAATTGATTTATAATAGATTTATTGCAAGCCAAATGGCAAGTGCCGAATATGATACAGTTTCTGCAACAATTAACACAGATACAAAAAATGTATATTCATTTAAAGCAAATGGACAAATTCTAAAATTCAAAGGTTTTATGACACTATACGTAGAGGACAGGGATGATAAAACAAATGAGGATTTAGAATCAAAAATTCCAGAGCTTACAATAGGAGAAACATTAAAAAAAGACAAATTAGAAACAAAGCAAAGTTTCACAGAGCCACCAGCAAGATACACAGAAGCAAGTTTGGTTAAAGCTTTGGAAGAAAAAGGAATAGGAAGACCAAGCACTTATGCCACAATAATTTCAACAATAATTGAAAGACATTATGTGGAGAAAAATCAAAAGCAATTAGCACCAACAGAATTAGGCAAAGTTGTAAACAAATTATTAGTAGAGAGTTTTCCGGACATAATAAATGTAGAGTTTACGGCAAATATTGAAAACCAATTTGATGAAGTTGCAGAAGGAAAAGAAGAATGGAAAGAGGTTCTAAGAGAATTTTATGCACCATTTGAAAAAGAGCTTAAAAAAATAGATGAAGAATTAGAACACGTACAAGTAAAAGAAGAAGAAAGCAACATAAAGTGCGAAAAATGTGGAAGAACAATGGTTATAAAATATGGAAGGTATGGAAAATTTTTGGCTTGTCCAGGTTATCCAGAATGTAAAAATATTAAACCATTTGAAACAAAAATCGATGTACCATGCCCAGTGTGTGGAGCAGATGTATACGTTAGAAAGACTAAAAGAGGCAAAAACTTTTATATTTGTGCAAACAATAAAAACACACCTGATTCTTGTAATTATATTTCGTGGAATAAACCAAAATTAGGAGAGAAATGGTCTCCAGAAATAGAAAAAGAAGTAAATAAAGAAAAAAGTGCAAAGAAAAAAGCTAAAAAGACAACCAAAGGAACAAGCAAAGTAACCACGAAAAAAGCTACGAAAAAAGATGACAATAAAAGCTAAAAAACTATAAAAAAGACTACTACAGAAACCAAGAAAAACTACAAAGGGCACAATTAACTAATAACAAAGACTTAATGTAAGACGTGTGCGATTAGCAAAATATATTATAGAGAAAGGATTGCTAGTAATATGAAGAGTGAAAAAGGTTCAGTTACATTAATTGTTGGTGCAACCATAATGTTTATAATAATAATGTTAGATGCATTATACACAACAGCATATTTCAAAAACAGATCTCAACTATCAGAACTTGGCGAACTAAAAAATGCCTATGATGGAAGTATGAAAAATGCATATTTAGAAAGAATGAAAGATGAAAATTAGTATTACAAATTTATTATAAAAAATATTTTGCAAACTAATACTAAAAAATGCTGTACAAGTTTATAATAAAATTTATAATAAAATTTATAATAAAATTTATAATAAAATTTATAATAACAAAGCAATATCAACAAACTTTATATGTAGTAATTATTGTAATAATTAGCTGGAGGATATAATGAATGACAAAGACAAAAAGAAATTTAAACAAATGAAATTGCTTGAAGAGGGATTTAAACTATTTACTAAAAATGGAATAAAAGAAACATCAGTACAGGATATTGCACACAATGCAAAAGTAGCTAAAGGTACATTTTATCTTTATTTTAAAGACAAATATGAACTTAGAGATATTTTAATAATAAAAAAATCCCAAAAGCTATTTAATGATGCACTAAAGCAATTAAAACAAACAAATATAACCGATTTTATTGAAAGTGTAATTTTTATAATAAATTATGTTATTGATGAACTAACAAAAAATCAAAAGCTACTTCAATTCATCTCAAAAGATTTAGGATGGGGCATATTTAACAAAGCAATTATTAATATGTATTCACGTCAAGAAGAAGAGGGGAATGGGTTTAAAGAATTATTTTTAAAAGGAATTAAAGACAACAATATAAAACTAGAGAACCCAGAAGCTACATTATTTATGATTATTGAACTAGTTGGAAGTACAAGTTTTACGTGCATTTCTTATGGAGAACCATTATCAATAGAGGATTTTAAACCAATCTTGTACAAGGAAATCCGAAAAATGATTGAGAATAATTGAAAATAATAAAATAAAAAATAAAAAATAAAGAAATGAAAAAATATTTAAAAGAATATTGAAAACAAAAAAATTTAATGATATTATAATTGGCAGAAGAAAGAGAAAACACAATTTTTATTAAAACGCATCAATAAAAAAAGAAAAATCGAAAGAGGAGGAAAGAAAAAATGACTAGGAGGACAAAAAAGACAAGTAAACAAGAAAAAGGAATAACATTGATAGCATTAATTGTGACTATAATTGTGCTATTAATATTAGCAGGAGTAACTATTAATTTAGCTATAAACAATCAAGGAATATTTAATAAAGCTAAAACAGCCACAAAAGCATATAAAAATGCAACAGAAGATGAACGAACAGGACTTGACGAAGCAGATAAAGAAATTGCAAAATATATGCCAGGTGGCTCAGAAACAACAGGAAATGATCCTTTAAAAAACACAGACAGAACTATTGATGATTTAAATGCAGATGGAGGAGACTCAAATAAGGACGGTGTAGTAGACACGAAAGATGATTTAAGAGGTTTTTATATTGATTTAAATAATGATGGAAACCTAGACACAACAAATGATGGTGTAATATATGGAGACTTATTAAAAGGAGGAAAAGGAGTTTACTGGTGCCGTACAACAGAAGGAACGTATGATGATATAGATAGCTATTTGGCAAGTTTAACTGATAAAACAGATGATGAAAAGAAAACAATGAAAGAAAAGTATAATAGTGCTACTGGAATGGATAAAATTATTTTATCAGAGATATATGAAATAAAAAGTCGCATAGCAGAAGTGGTAAAATATACGATACCAACAAAAAGCACATTAAGTACATATGAAATAATAAAAGATAGTAATGGAAACATAAAAAAATTTGATGGCCCATTTGGAAGTAGAGGAATGCTACAAAGAAAGATAGCAGTTACAAACGGGGACAGATTTTATGTACTTGCATTAGCGGATTTTGATAGTAACTCACACTGCTGGTATTATAAAGCGCATAATATGACCGATTATGCAACATATACATCAACATCATTTGGAAGTGGAAAAGAAAATACAAGTGAAATGATAACAGCCTGGAATAATAAAAAATATGGGGAGCAAAATGGCAGTAGCAAATATCCTGACGTATGGGGAGTAATACAAGAAAAAGCAAATGCAGGCTGGTTCGTTCCATCAAGAGATGAATGGAATGCATTTGGAGCATTTTTCAAAGTAGGAGGAGATAGGTCTAAAAAGGATTCTAACGGAAATGAACATGCATTTACAGACTATTATGATTACAATAAGGTATATAAATTATCAAAATGGTGCTGGTCGTCGTCGCAGTTCAGTACGTCTAATGCATATTTCGTAGGTTTCGACTTCGGAAAATACGGCTACGACTGCTTATTCAGCGACCACGGCGTGCGTCTTGGCTCGACTTTCTAAGCATGTAAATGCCTAGAATTATATAAACTTGTTATATAAATAACAAGTTATAAGAATTATTTTTGCCAAAAACTTCGTAGGAAGTAAGCGAAAATAATTCATCAATAAAATAAATGAAAAATAATTAAAAGGTATTGACCATTGGTCATTTTTGTACTATAATAGATACGAGAAATGACTAGTGGTCATTTTACATATATTAACAATAAATAAAATCAAATGACAAGGCAATTAACAAATTAATTAACTAAATAATATATTAGAATATGTAAATTAAAAACATAATTGGATATACAATCTATTATGCAAATTTTTAATGTAAATTTAAAAAGGAGGAAAGAATGCATAAGTTTGGACATTTTATAACAAAGTACAAAAATCTAGTTTTAATAATTTCTGTAATTCTACTAATACCAGCAATAATTGGAATGAAAGCAACTAGAATAAATTATGATATGCTAACTTATCTACCAAAAGACATAGATACAGTAAAAGGTGAAGATATTTTAAAAAATGATTTCAATATGGGAACATACTCAATAATTATAGTAGATAAAATGAAGGCAAAATATGTGTTAACACTAGAAGAAAGATTAAAAAAGGTTAACACAGTAGAAAAAGTAGCTAGTATTTATGATATTACAGGAACAGCAATTCCAAAAGAAGCATTGCCAGATGAAATAAAAAATAAAGTTTACTCAGATGATTCAACATTAATTTTAGTAACAATGAAAGATGGAATTTCAACAGATGCTACACTTGATGCAATAAAAGAAATAAGAGAAGTAACAGGAGAGCAATGCAAAGTAGCAAGTATGTCTGGAGGAATTTTAGACACTAAGAATCTTTCAGATTCAGAGGTTACAATTTATGTATTAATAGCAGTTGCATTATGCTTAGTTATTTTGCAATTAGCATTAAACTCATATTTTGCACCATTCTTAATATTATTAAACATTGGGATAGCAATAGTTTACAATATGGGAACAAATTTCTTCTTAGGAGAAATATCTTATATTACAAAAGCAATAAGTGCAGTATTGCAATTAGGTGTAACAATGGACTTTGCAATATTCCTATATCATAGCTATTTGCAAGAAAAAGAACATACTAAAAATAATGACGAAGCAATGAGCATTGCAATAGGAAAAACAATGGTATCTGTTGTAGGCAGTTCAATAACAACAATAGCAGGATTTTTAGCATTATGCAGTATGAGATTAGCATTAGGAAAAGACATAGGAATTGTAATGGCAAAAGGTGTTTTGATTGGACTTATCTGTGCAATAACAATTTTACCATCATTGATTTTAGTATTTGATAAAGCCATTACAAAAACAAAGCACAAAGAAATATTGCCAAAGTTTGTACATTTAAAAAATTTCAACATAAAACATTACAAAGCTTTAATAGTTGTATTTATTGCAATTTTACCATTTGCAATTTGGGGCTATACACATACACAAGTTTACTATAACCTAGATAGCTCATTACCTGATACACTATTAAGTGTTCAAGCAAATAAAGAATTAAAAGAAAAATTCAATATTGTAACAACAGAAGTATTACTTGTAGATAAAAGCACACCAAATTATAAAGTAAATCAAATGTTAAATGAAATCAACAATGTTGACGGTGTTTCTTGGACATTAGGATATACAGATTTATTAGGAACTTCAGTACCAGTTGATTCACTACCAGATAATATTAAAAGTATTTTTACAAACGACAAATATCAAATGATTATAATAAATTCAAAATACGAACTTGCAACAGATGAATTAAATTCACAAATTAAAAATATAAATGAAATAGTCAACAAATATGATAGCACAGCAATATTAGCAGGTGAAGGACCATTAATGAATGACTTAGTAGAAATTAGTAATCATGACTTCAATAGTGTTAACTGGGTATCAATAGCAGTAATTTTTGTAATAATGATTTTCACATTAAAATCTGCAATTCTTCCAGTAATATTAATTTGTGTAATTGAATTTGCTATATTTATCAACATGGGAATACCAGCATATACAAAAAATGTATTACCATTTGTTGCATCAATAGTAATTGGAACAATACAATTAGGAGCAACAATCGATTATGCAATTCTTATAACAACAAAATATATAGGAGAAAGAAACAGCGGAAAAGACAAATTTAAAGCAATAGACTATGCATTAGGAACATCAATAAACTCAATAGTAGTAAGTGCATTGTGCTTCTTTGGTTCAACATTTGGAGTAGCAGTATATTCAAAAATAGCAATGATAAGTTCGCTATGTACGTTAATGTCAAGAGGAGCATTGATAAGTATGGCAGTAGTAGTTACAATGTTGCCAGCATTCTTATTGCTATTTGACAAAATAATTTGCAAAACAACAAAGGGTCTAACATCAGTAAAGAATTAAAAAATTAATAAAAATTTAAACGGAGGTTTAGAGAAATGAATAAGAAAGTTGGAGTAAAAATTATTTCTTCAGTATTACTTGGTACAATGTGTTTTTACACAATGCCAGTATTTGCAAATACAAAAGAAGAAGTTGTTTATTCTAAATTAAAAAATGACGGTACCAATTATTCAACTGTTGTAAGTGAAAGAATAACAAACACAGATAATTCAGAGCTTATAAATGATATTTCAGAACTATTAAATATAGAAAACACAAATGGTGATGAAACATTTGAACAAAATGGTACAAATGTAGTATGGAAGGCAAATGGAAAAGACATTCAATATCAAGGAACAATTGATAAAGATGAACCAATTACATGCAAAGTTAAATATGAATTAAATGGAAAAGAAGTAGAAGCCAAAGATATAGTCGGAAAAAGTGGAAATGTTAAGGTTACATTAACATATACAAATAATGATGCTCATACTGTAAAAGTAAACGGAAAATACGAAAAAATGTATACACCATTTATAGTTGTAGCAGGTACAGTTATTGACAATAATTTTAAAAATGTAAATATTACAAATGGAAAAATAATTGACAACGGCAACAAGAAAATGGCTATAGCAATGTGTTTCCCAGGATTACAAGAGAGCTTAGGAATTTCTAAAGATAAAATAGATATTCCAAATACAATAGAATTAACAATGGATGCTGAAGATTTTGAGATGAACAATATTGTATCTTATGCAACTCCAAAATTAGTATCTGAAGCGGATTTAGATATGTTTGATAACTTAGAGGATATTTATGCTCAAGCTAATAAATTACAGGATGCTTCAAATCAATTAGTAGAAGGTACAGATAAATTAAATGAAGGTGCCCTTAAATTAAATGAAGGTGCTGAAAAATTAAATAAAGGTGCAAATGATGCCTTAAATGGATCTAAATTAATAGCAAGTAAAGTTAAATTATCAACAAGCTCATTAACAAGTGATAATACAGATGCATTAAAGAAAGAACAAATTACAGCTATTGGAAACGCAGCAGCAACAAAAGCAGTAGCTTCTGTAAATGGACAAAAAGCATTGGTTGATGCAAAAGCAACAGCAGGAGTTGATGAAAAATCAACATTAATTAAGGAACAAGCAGTAGCAAGTGCAAAACAAATTGCAACACAAACTGCATTAGCTACAGCATTAGAAGTTAAAAAACAAGCTTCAACAGAAGCGGGATCACAAATAGTTGCAACAGCAGCTCAAACTGCTGAAACAACAGCTGAGAATGTATTTATGGCAATTAAAGTTCCTGAATTAATGGCAACAGGTTTAACAAAAGAACAAGCAACAGCAGCATTAGCAAACAATGAAACATTAGCAAAAATTAAAGCTTCAGCTAAAGAAACTGCAACAAAAAATGCTCAAACTAAATTAGCAGAAGCAGCTAAAACTCCAGTAACATTAACAGAATCAGAAGAATCAGAAATTAAAGCAAAAGCAGATGCAGGAGTTGAAGCTAAAAAGGCAACAATAGAAGCAACAGGTTTAGCAAGTGCAAAACAAATTGCAACACAAACTGCAGAATCAACAGCAACAACAGTAGCACAAATGGTTGGAACACAAGTTGGTCAAACAGTAGCATCAGAAGTAGCTAACCAAGTTAAAACAGCAGCTTTAACTAAGGTAGCTTCAAGCATGACAGAATTAGTTGGTGGATTAGATCAATTAACAGATGGATTACAACAATTATCTGATGGAACTTCTCAATTATCAAATGGTTCAAAAGAGTTAACAGCAGGTACAGAAGTATTAGCTGAAGGAATGAAGAAATTTGATACAGAAGGTATTAAGAAGATTACAAACTTAATTAATGGTGATGTTAAGAATTTAGATGGAAGATTAGCAGCATTAAAAGACTTAGCAAATGAATACAAATCATTTGCAGGAATAAATGAAAAAGACGAAGGCACAGTTTCATTTATCACAACAATTGACAGCATAAAAAAGGAAGATTTTGAAAAAGAAAATGCACAAGAAACTAACGGAAATACTACAAATGAAACAGTAGCAAACGAAACAATTTCAAATCAAGACAGCAAAAACGAAACATCAAACAATTAGCAAAATAGAGAAAGAAGGCTAAAGCAAAAAAGGACTTTTATAGTCCTTTTTTTATTGACTTTTCAGTGTTTTTATTGTATTCTTGTAATGAAATGGAAGAGAAATTTAATATTGAAAAAGAATTAAAAAAGTTGCCGCAAAAACCAGGTGTGTATATTATGCATGATAAAGATGATAAAATAATATACGTTGGCAAAGCGATTTCTTTAAAAAGAAGGGTAACTTCATATTTTAGAAAGACAAAAAAAACACAAAGAATTTTGAATATGGTTGCTTTGATTGACCATTTTGAGTATATAGTTTGTGATAATGAGGCAGAGGCTTTAGTACTCGAATGTAATTTAATTAAAAAGAATATGCCAAAATTCAATGTATTATTAAAAGACGATAAAACATATCCATATATAAAAATAAATGTTAAGGCGAAGTTTCCTGATGTGTATATTACAAGAAGAGTTTTGAATGATGGAGCAAGGTATTTTGGACCTTATCCAAATTCGGGTGCTGCAAAGGAAATGGTTGAATTTATTAAAACCAGGTTTAAGATAAGGCAATGCAAGAGCTTTAAATACAAAGATAGAGCTTGCTTGAATTATTATATAAAAAAGTGTAGTGGCCCTTGTATGGGGTACATTTCAGAGGAAGATTATAGAAAAAGAATAAATCAAATAATATCTATTTTAGATGGTAATGTTAAGGAAGTTGAAAAAGAACTTTCAAATGAGATGGAAATAGCATCCCAAAATTTGGAGTATGAAAAGGCTGCTTTGTTACGTGATGAATTGTATGCTGTGCAAGCAATTTCTCAAAGGCAAAAGGTGTCTAACATTTCTGATAATGATATTGACGTAATTGGTTTTGCTAAAAATAATGAGAAAATTTGTGTTGAGGTATTTTATATTAGAAATAGTAAGATGATTGGTAGAGATAACTTTTTTCTTAATGGTTTAAATGATGAAGCAGATTCTGAACTTACAGAGGAGTTCATTGAGAGGTTTTATAGTGAAAAAGATATTTTGCCAAATAAAATTATGTGTAGGAGTGATTTTGAGGATAGAGAAATCTTTGAACAATATTTGACTAAAAAGGCTAGTAGAAATGTTGAAATAAAGGTTCCAAAAATAGGAGAAAAAGTTAGGCTGGTTGAAATGGCAGAGAACAATGCAAAAATTACGTTGGATAATAAAGAAAAATCTCATAAAAATGTAATTGTGGAGTTAAAAGATACGTTAAGATTAAATAGATTGCCAAGAAAGATTGAGTCTTTTGATATTTCCAATATTTCTGGTACATATATGGTTGCTGGAATGTGTGTAATGATTGATGGACAGATTAGAAAAAATTTGTCAAGAAGATTTAAAATAAAAACTGTGATAGGCCAAGATGATCCTAAATCTATGGAGGAAGTTGTTACAAGAAGATTAAGACACTCTATTAATTTAATGGGAGAGTTAGAGAAGATAGATGCCACTGAAGTGGAGAAGGAACCAGATGATAATAAGAGTGAAAACATTAATGACAATGAGAACGAAAAAATAAATGATAATAAGAGTGAGAATATTAATGCTGAAGAGGTTGAAAATACAATAAATGAAGATAATGAAGGAATAGAAGAAAATATTCTAAATAGAGTCGACTGGGATAGAGTTAGAAAGTTACCAAAAGAAATTCTTGAAAAATATGATGGTAGCAAAGGATTTGGAAGACTACCTGATTTAATTTTGGCAGATGGAGGTATTACACAAATTAGAGCAACAAAAGCAGCAATTAGGAACATTGAAAGTGAAATAGGAACAACATTAAATATTGCAGTGTATGGTATGGTCAAAAATGACAAACATCAAACAAGGGCTTTGATGGATGAAAATAGAAATGAGATGGAAATTTCAGAAGATTTGTTTAATTTGATAACAAATTTCCAAAATGAGGTTCATAATACTGCAATAGGCTATCACAAAATGCTTAGAGATAAATCAATGGTTAAATCTGAACTAGATAATATAAGCGGAATTGGTAATGTTAAAAAGATTGAACTATTGAAAAAGTTCGGGAGTGTGGAAAATATTGCAAAAGCAAGTGTTGATGAGATTGCTGGTGTGAAAGGCATTAACAAAGAACTTGCTGAAAAAATTAGCAAAGAGCTGGCTAAAAAATTCTAAACGAGAAAAAATTTTAGAAATGTCTAAAAATTCAAATTAGAATAAAAATTAGAATTTTCTAAAATGTTTAAAATAGAATAGAAATTTAGACTGCTCTAAAAAAATGGAACAAGATTTAATATAGTTACAAACTTAAAAATGTTAAAAACTAACATTGATGATAATATTAAAATAGAAACAATAAAAATAATAAATAAATTTTTCATAAGCATCTCCTAAAAAATAAAATTAAAGTTTTTACTAAAAATTAATGTGTGTTATTATAAAATTATATGATGCAAAATGAAAAATATTACAACTTTTTTAATTTTAATAAATAGTTGATTGAAAAATACCTGTTAAAAATAGTTGGCTAAAGAATAGTTTTGTGTGCCTTTTTATGATTTTGCAAAAAAATGAAGCGGAGGCAAGAAAGGAATATTTGTAAAAATGAATATTGCAAGTGAATGGAAAGATTATAAAATAATTGATATGGCTGATGGACAAAAACTAGAAAAATGGGGAGATATTACATTAATCAGGCCAGATCCACAAATTATCTGGAAAGAGAAAAGCTTTGAAAATGAGTGGAAAAAGGCTGACGCAACATACAACAGAAGTACAAAAGGAGGAGGAGAATGGCATTATAAAAGAAAGCTCCCAAAGTCGTGGATTATTAAATATAAAAATCTTACATTTAATGTTAAACCAATGGGATTTAAGCATACAGGATTGTTTCCTGAACAGGCTGTTAACTGGGATTGGATGATTGAAAAAATAGAAAAAGAAAATAAAATCAGACATATCGATTTAAAAAGCAAAGAAACACCTAAAATAAATGTGCTTAATTTGTTTGCATATACAGGTGCAGCCACTGTTGCATGTTTGTATGCAGGTGCAAAAGTTACACATGTAGATAGCTCAAAAGGTATGGTTGAATGGGCAAAAGAAAACGTTGAATCATCTGGATTAAAAGAAAAGCCAGTAAGGTTTTTAATAGATGATGTTGTGAAATTTGTAAATAGAGAAATTAGAAGAGGAAATAAATATGATGCAATAATAATGGATCCACCTTCTTATGGAAGAGGAAGTAACGGTGAAGTTTGGAAGTTTGAAGACAATATTTACGATTTAGTTAAACTTTGTATGCAAGTATTGTCTGATAAACCATTGTTTTTCTTAATAAATTCATATACAACAGGAATATCTGCACAAGTTTTGGAAAACATATTAAGAATTAACTTTGCTAATTATAATAAAGGCAAGGATGGGATATTTACACATGGAGAAATTGGTTTGCCAATGGAAAAATCTAAAATAATATTGCCATGTGGAATTTATGGGAGATATGAGAGTTAAGCAAAAATGTGCAATTAAAGAGTAATTTCTATTGTAAATTTTATAATTTAGTGAGAATTTTTCTGAGAGAAAAAATTAATTATTTTTATAAAATCTATTGACAAATTTTTATAAAATGTGTAAAATAAAAGCGAACAATGATTTGGAAAACAAATATACGATTTTAATATTACGAAATTTGTTGATTGGAGGTACATTATGAAGAAAATTAAATATGAAAATAAAACAATAGCTTACTCTGTTTGCAAGGCAAGAATTAAAAATTTATATATTTCAATTCAAAATGGTGAAGTTGTTGTAAAGGCTCCTTGGTATGTTACCTCTAGCCAAATACAAGATGTTGTTGAGAGCAAAAGAGATTGGATAATGAAACAACTTGAAAAATATAGTGTTTCTCCCAAAAAGAGCAAAGAATATGTTGATGGAGAAAAGTTTCAAATATTGGGGAAAGCATATTTTTTGAATATTTATTATCAAGATACAAACAAAGCATTATTAAATGTGGAAAATGGGAAGATTAATGTAGTTTTACCATTGGAATATTCTGAAGAAGATAATACTGAAAGAATAAAAAAATTGATCGATAAAATGTATTATATGATTGCAGAAAAAGAAGTTGAAAATTCAATGGAAAAAATGAGAAAACTTGTTGGTCTTGCTCCTAATGAATACAGGATAAAGAAAACTACTTCATTATGGGGCAGTTGCTCTTCTAATAAAAAAATTACCATAAACCAAAATTTAATGATGTATGATAGATTTGTTATTGATTATGTAGTTCTTCATGAGATATGCCATTTAAAATACATGAATCATTCTAAAAATTTTTGGAATATGGTTTCTACATATATGCCAAACTATAAGGAGGCTGAAGCAGAATTAAAAAAATAATTTTAAATAAAAATTTTGAAAAAAGTATTGAAAAAATTTGCATTTAATTATAGAATTTGTTTTGAAATTTAGTTTAGGAGAGATTATTTATAGTTAAATAAGTGTTGATTGTTATTGCTAATCTTTTGAAAACTATTTTGTGAATAGATAGAAAGGAATGTTGATAATAATGGAAAAGAAACGTGGATTTGAAATTGCTAAAGGCTGGGAAGATAAAGGAATAAATATGCCTATTAGAAAAACAGCTCATTCTGCTGGATATGATGTTGAGGCAGCTGAAGATACAGTTATTCCAAAATTCCATGAAGGAATAAAGCCTACATTAGTGCCAACAGGATTAAAGGCTTATTGTCAAGATGATGAGTGCTTTTTACTTTTAAATAGGAGTAGTGGTCCTAAAAAAGGTTTGATTCTCGCAAATAGTGTTGGATTAGTTGATTCAGACTATTATGGAAATGAAAGCAATGATGGACATTTTATGTTTGCTTTCTTTAATTGCAGTGACCATGATGTTGTAATTAAAAAAGGTGATGCTATTGGACAGGTTGTATTTACAAAATATTTAATAGTTGACAACGACAATGCAACAGGTGTTAGAACAGGAGGATTTGGTTCAACAGGCAAATAGAAAATTAGTAAGAAAGGGAGTAATCAATTAAATAAATGAAGTTTTCTATATAATTGATTACTTATGAGTTTGAATGAACAGGATTTTATTTGATCCAGATAATAATGGAAATATTAATTTAAATAATAATATGCCTGATTTTAGTAATAATGTAATAAATAATAAAAATGAAAACAGAAATAGTTACTCGGCAAGAAATAAAACAAAGAAAGTGTCAAGGATTTATGCTATAATATTGATTGTTATTGGAATTGTATTAATAGGAAAATCAGTTCTTGCCATCTCATTTGCTAATAAAAATAATGTAGACGCTCCACAAGTATCTGTTAATAAAATGGGTAGGGAAATTGTTGTTAATGTTTTGGCATCAGAACCTATAAAAGAAATAAAATATTATTGGAATACTGAACAAGGAAGCGTTATACAAGGTGATGAAAAAAATGAACTTTCTTTTGATACAAATATACCTAATGGTAACAATATTTTAAATATTATTGTTATTGATAAAAGGGGAAATAAATCTTACTTTAAGAAACAATACATTTATGAAAGTGATGACACTGGAAAACCAGAAATAAATATTGAAACGGTTGATGGAAAGCTAAAAATTACTGCAACTGATGATAAAAAAATGTCATATATTTCTTATAAATGGAATGATGGTGCTGAAACAAAGATAGAGGCAAATTCGGATGAAAAGGAGATTTCACAGGAAATTGAAGTGGAATCAGGAAAAAATGAATTGACAATCATTGCTGTTGATGCAGAGGGAAACCAGGAGGAAAGAACCGAGAAAATTATTGGTGATACAAAACCAGATGTATCCCTTTCAATAAAAAATAATGTATTAAGTATTAATGCAAAAGATGATGAAGGTATAAGTAAAATATCGGTAAACATAGATGGGAAAACTACGGATTCTGGAGACACCCCAATTAATCAGAAAGAGGTTAATGCAACGATGAACATTGAAAAAGGGAATCATACGATTCAAGTTATTGTTACAAATGTAAATGGTTTGCAATCTCAAAAAGAATTAACAGCTAGTAATTAATAGAATAATAAATTTGAAAGGAAATATCCATGAAATATATATATTTTCTAGATGATAACGATACCATATTAAATAAAGCAAAAAAAATATTTGAAAAAGAAACAGGATTGAGTATTGAAGGATTTAAAAGTAAAGATATAGACGATGTTTTGAATAAGGCGCCGGATGTAATTATTGTTAATGAAAAATCAATTGCAAAGCCACGTAATGTTATTAGTATTTGTAGAACTATAAGATCAAACATTGATAATTCTAAAACACCTATAGTTGTAATATCATCATCAAATGATACACATCATATTGTTAAAATTTTAAAAGAAGATGTTGAACTCTGTTTGTCAGAACCAATTGATGATGAAATATTATATTATTCAATTATTAATATTATTAGACTTTTAAATTCAAATAGAATGATTAGTCCTTTAACTGGCTTACCGGGCAATGTACAAATTCAAGCTGAAATGAAAAAAAGACTTGATGCACATAAAAGATATGCTATGTTGTATTTGGATCTTGACAATTTTAAAGCATATAATGATACTTATGGTTTTTCAAATGGAGATGAAATTATAAAATATACTGCAAGAGTAATTACTAAATATGTAAATGATGATAGTTGTCATGATAATTTTGTTGGACATATTGGTGGTGATGATTTTGTTGCAATTATTGAGGGAAATGATTATGAACAGGTTTGCCAGAACATAATTACAGAATTTGATGAAGGAATATTAAAGTATTTTACGAAAGAGGATGTTCAAAGAGGATTTATTGAGGTTGAAAACAGAAAGGGATTAATGGAACAGTTTCCGATTGTTTCTATATCAATAGGTGTAGTTGATGTTACAAATGAGAGATTTAAAAATGTTTTAGAGATAGGAGAGGCAGGTGCCGCTGTTAAACATTTGGCAAAAACAATATGGGGAAGTACATATGTTATTGATAGAAGAAAAAACAGACAAGAAAAAAACATAAAAAAAATAAATAATTAAAAACCTATTAAAATTAAAAAAATAAAAATTATAAAAAAGCAAAAAAATTTTTAAAATTTTCTTGCTTTTTTTTTATACTTGATATACAATATCTACAAAAGTGGTACAAAGTGGTGAAAAGTGGTAGGAGGTGAACAAATAATGCTAATAGGTGAATATGAACATTCGCTTGATTCTAAGGGTAGAATGATTTTACCTGCAAAAATTAGGGAAGATTTGGGCGATAAGTTTATTATCACAAAAGGATTAGATGGTTGTTTGTTTGGATTCTCTGAAAATGAATGGAAAAATTTTGAGGAAAAATTAAAACAATTGCCACTTACTAATAAGAATGCTAGAGATTTTGTAAGATTCTTTTTATCAGGTGCTGTTGTTGCAGAAACTGATAAGCAGGGGAGATTTTTGATTCCATCTAATTTACGCGAATATGCTACATTAGATAAAGATACAGTTGTTACTGGGGTAGGAACAAGAATTGAAATTTGGGAAAAAAATAAATGGAAAAAATATAATAGCACTGAAAATATTTCAGCTGAACAACTTGCTGATAATATGGCTTCACTTGGAGTACTTGGAATTTAATAATGTTATTTGTTTGTATATAACTTTTTTTAAAGTTTATATAAATTTTGCTAAAGAAAAAAACGTAATAATTTATAATTGAAAATACTTAAGATAAACTATAAGAAGTTCTATTAAACAAATGAAAAATATTGGGATTAATTGCAAAAGATTAATTAAATAGTTCCTAATGAAAAGTTGAATAAGCTACTTCTGAAAACTAAATTAAAAACTAATGAAATTATTTTGTTTTATTATAACACATATGATGAATATTGAATGGGGCACAAAAGAATTAATCAAAAGATAAAAAAGTTGGCATATGTTTATATGCCAGCTTTGGACTTATTAAATTGTTATTGATGGATATATTGCAATTAATGTGGATATTAATACAAAAAATTTTATAATTAATTAAGGATAGTATTAAGAAAAATCTATGGAATTTAAACACATACCAGTTTTATTAAATGAAACGATTGAGGAACTGAATATTAAACCGGACGGAATATATGTAGATGGAACACTTGGAGGAGCAGGTCATAGCTATGAAATTGCTAAAAGGTTATCAAGCAAAGGGAAATTAGTTGGTATTGATAGAGATGAAGATGCTTTAATTGCTGCAAAGAAGAGATTAAGTGAATTTAAAAATTGTGAATTTGTGCATGGAAATCATGATGATATAAAACAAATTTTAAAAAATTTAAATATAGATAAGGTAGATGGGATTTTATTAGATTTAGGAGTTTCTTCATATCAAATAGATGAAAAAGAAAGAGGATTTAGCTATCTTGGTGATAATGTCTTGGATATGAGGATGGATAAAAGTCAAAAGCTAACAGCAAAAGATGTGGTAAATAAATATGACGAAAAACAACTTGAAAAAATAATTTTTGAATATGGTGAAGAAAGATTTGCAAAAAAAATTGCTGCAGAAATTTGTGAGGCAAGAAAAGTTAAGGAGATTACCACAACCAAGGATTTAGTTGAGATAATTGAAAAGGCAAGACCATATTTGAAAGATGGACATCCTGCAAAGAAAACTTTTCAAGCTATAAGAATTGAAGTTAATAACGAATTAAAACCATTGTATAATACAATTAGAGATGCAATTGATTGCTTAAAAATTGGGGGAAGGTTATGTGTAATTACATTTCATTCACTTGAGGATAGAGCTGTAAAAAGTGCATTTGTAGATGCACAGGGAAAATGCACATGCCCTAAAGATTTACCATATTGTATTTGTAATTATGAAACATTTGGAAAAATAATAACAAAGAAACCAATAGAAGCTTCAGATGAGGAGATAAAATATAATTCAAGATCCAAATCCGCTAAATTAAGGGTCTTTGAAAGAAGAGAAAAAGAGGTGAATAAAGGTGATAAAATACTATGATGCGGAAGTAACTTCTAATAATGTAGATAATGCACAATTGTATGATGTTTATACATATAAATATAGTACAAATTATAATGCGGATAATAGAGGTTATAGAGAAATAGTTGAAGATAGATATACTACCAAGCCTAGAAACAGAAGTACTAATAGAACAAAAAATGGAAAAATAAAAAGAAACGATAAAGTTTATAATAAAAAAGTAGTTGAAAATAGAAGCCATATTTCAAGTAAAGATGAAATTAGAAAACGAGTAATTGAGAGAAAGAAAAATATTAATAGAATATGTTATGTAGTTGTTTGTTTCGCTATGTTAATGTTGATTAGCTATAGATATGCAACGATTGATGCAAATTTTAGACAGAAGGAAAATTTGAAAAAGGAACTTGCATCTATTCAAAAAGAAAATGAGCAACTTAAAGTTAATATTGAGAAACAAATGAATTTTAATGCAATAGAACAGGAAGCTAAAGAAAAACTTGGAATGCAAAAACTTGATAATAATCAAAAAGTATATGTTAATCTAAATAAATCAGATTATATTGAACCATCAGAAAGTGTGTCAAATACTGAAAATCAAAAAGAAGAAACATGGTGGTGCAAGCTATTAAAAGATTTGTTTAAAATTGATAACTAGAACAGTTTAGTGTAAGGTAAACATTAAGCTGTTTTTTTTTATGGGAAAAATCAACCTATATATGAATGAGCTTGTAGAACAGAAGTAAAAGTTAATTTGTTTTTTTATGCCTATTTTTTTTTATTCTTATATTTTTGTAATTATAATTATTTGTATTTTTATGCTAATAATTCTATTTTGTGAAAAATCTTATTGTAATAAATTTGCTCTAATAACATAAAATTGAGTAACAACAATTTTAATTTAAACAATACAATATAAAAGTAAAATAATACAATATAAATGCGGGGCAAATATGATTGTAAAAATTTCAACAAAAAGAAAAATGAAGAATATGATTTTTCTATTTTTAATTGTTTTTTTAGTTTTAATTGTAAGGATTGGATATTTGCAATTTGCAGAGGGAGATAAACTTTCTAATCTTGCATATGAACAGCAAACATCTGATAGAAAAATTAATCCTAATAGAGGAAAAATTTATGATGCAACAATGAAAAACATTTTGGCACAGAGTTCTACTGTACAGTCAATAACTGTCAACCCTAATTCTATAAAGGAAAAGGAAAAGGTTGCACGTGAATTATCTGATTTATTTCAACTAGATTATGAAAAAACACTAAAGAAATTGCAAAAAAGGACTGCTATTCAAAAGATTATAAATAAGGTTGATACAGATAAGGCAAATGAACTTAGAAAGTGGATGAATGATAACAATATTCAAGAGGGAATAAATATTGATGAAGATACGAAAAGATATTATCCTTTTAATTCATTAGCGTCACAAGTTATTGGATTTTGCGGAGGTGATAATCAAGGATTGACTGGTATTGAAGCTGAATATGATGAATATCTTAAGGGAAAGCAAGGTACTATTAGCAAAATAACTGACGCATCTGGTAAGAGAATTTCTGGTACACCTGAGGAATATAATAAGCCAACAGATGGTGATGATATTGTTTTAACAATAGATGTAAACATTCAGAGTATTGCTGAGAAGTATTTAAAGCAAGCATGTATTGATAATAATTGCACTGATGGTGGAAATGTAATTGTAATGAATCCACAAAATGGTGAAATATTGGGGATGGCAGGGTATCCAAATTTTAATTTAAATGATCCGTTTTTTAGTGTAGAAGAATTGCCACAAGGAGTAGCTGAAAAAAATGGTTTAGATGCAAACAATTTGTCTGACAATGATAAAAATAAATTAGCACAGAGCTTGTGGAGAAATAAGGCTATTTCTGATCCTTATGAACCAGGGTCAACATTTAAAATTGTTACAACGTCAATAGCTCTTCAAGAGGGAATTGCAACGCCTGATAAAGCAGGGGAATTTTGCTGTGTTGGTTATATAGAGGTTGCTGGTGTAAAAATGAAGTGCTGGAGATATTATAAACCACATGGAAGCGAAAGCTTACGACAGGCTTTAATGAATTCTTGTAATCCAGTATTTATTGGACTTGGAGAGAAAATAGGTGTTAGCACTTATTATAAATATTTAAATAAATTTGGATTTTTAAAGAAAACTGGAATTGATATTCCAGGTGAGGCGTCATCAATATTTTTGAATGAGAAAAAGGTAGGACCTGTTGAGCTAGGCACAATTGCATTTGGTCAAAGGTTTAAAATTACACCAATTCAAATGGCAACAATGTTATCTAGTATTGGAAATAAAGGTGTGTATATTAAGCCACATTTTGTTAAGGAAATTATCAGCAATAGTGAATTTGATGAGAACGGAAATAGAAAGGTTACAGAGATTGGGAAGCAAGAAGGAGAGAGAATAATTTCAGAAGAAAATGCAGCGAATGTTTTAAGTATGATGCAAAGTGTTGTTGATGAAGGTACTGGAAAAAAGGCGAAAAGTGAAGGGATAAATATTGGAGGAAAGACTGGAACGTCAGAAGATGGTGTAAACACAGGTAAATACATAGCGTCATTTATTGGAATTGCACCTGTTGAAAGTCCAAAAGTAGTAGTACTTGTAATATTATATAATCCAAAGGGAGAAGGAGGACATTCTGGAGGAGGAATTGCGGCACCGGTAGCTGGAAAGATAATTAAAGAAACACTGGATTATTTAGAAAATAAATAATTAAAGAGTTATTTGGTTATTTGGAATGAAAAGAACAGATTTATTGAGATAGGAGATAAGGTTGATGGAGAGAGTTTTAAGCAATGAAGAGAGAATTAGAAGGGCAGAGGTTGTAGCAATTAGAAGAAGAATAAGAGAAAATGGCAATGAGAAAATAAAAGATTCAGCTTTTGTTAATAATGCTACACAGCGTAAAAAGATTTCAAAATTTGCTAAATTTTCCATACAAGTAATTAGTTCTATTTGTATATTTGGTATTGTGTATTATTTGGGTCAAAATTATAGTCAAACAATTAATAATGTGAAACCATTTTTTGAGCATGATACAGATATTGTTAAACAGGCATCTGATATTTATAACATGACTAAAAGCATTTTTACTGGAGAGAATTTGAATTATTGGAGAAATAAGTGGCGGAACGAATAAATTTTTCATGTTTTCTAATGGTGAAAACAATGGGCAAAATGGAGTCGGTGGAAATAATGGTAACAGCGAAAATAATGGAAGTAGTGAGCAAAACGGAAATAGTGGAAATAGTGGAAATGGCGTGAACAATGGAAACAATGGAAGCAATGGAAGTAATGGGCAAAATGGAGATAATGGTAAAATTAGTGAGACTGGTGTTGGAGGCGGTGATGAAACCACAAGTTCTAGTGAAAGCGAAGATGATGTAACATATATAAAAAAAAGGGTTAGCTTTGTGAAGCCTTTAGACAATGGAACAATTACGTCAAGATATGGTTTAAGGCAGGCAACTGCAATAGTTTCTGGAAACCATAAAGGAGTTGACATTGGTGCCAAATATGGTACTGATATAAAGGCTGCAATGGATGGTCAGGTGACAGTGGTTTCAGATGAGGGAGATTATGGAAAACATGTAAAAATTGTTGATGGAGATGTAAGCACAATATATGCACACTGTAGCAAGATTGTTGTTAGCCAAGGAGATTTTGTAAAAAAAGGGCAAAAAATTGCGGAGGTAGGATCTACAGGAAAGTCGACCGGTCCGCATTTGCATTTTGAAATTAGGAGAAATAATTTGAGCGTTAATCCAGAAGAAATACTTAGTTTGTGAGGGGTCATGGAATGCACATTAAAATAGATTTAAAAATTTTTTTATTTGCTTTAATTTTTCTACTAATGAAAAAAATTGAAATGTATGCACTTATTATGATGTTTGCATTAATACATGAATTTGGACACATTATTATGGCGATAATTTTAAAATATAAAATTGAAAGCATAGAAATTGTTCCTTATGGTATAAAAATGAAATTTAAAGTAAACTATGATGATTACAATAAAAAAATAGGCAAAGGAAGTTTGATTTCATTAAAGAAAGTTTTAATTAGTGTAGCAGGGCCTTTTTTCAATTTAATGCTATGCCTAATAGTTTTGATATGCACACATTTTGGAGTAAATTTTTTTGATGAAAATGCCAATATTTTTTACGCTAATTTATTGATTTTTATTTTTAACTTAATTCCAATTTATCCACTTGATGGTGGAAGAATTTTACAAGAAATTTTACATATTACACTTGGCCTAAAGAAAAGTTATATGTTTATTCAGGATATTTCATTTGTTTGTATTGCAATTTTAAGTGCTGCATCAAGCATAATTATTTTATACTACAAAAATATAATTATTTTTATTGTACTTTTATATTTATGGTATCTAACTTTGAAATGCGAAAGAGAGTTTACAATGAAAGAAAAAATTTATGAGAGCATAGAGAAAATGTGTAAGAATAGCAAGATAAAGAATGTTACTGGTTAATGGTTCATTGCATGGTGTTTAATAAACGAGTAATGGCGCGTAGCGAACAACGAGCGTAAGCGAGGCGAATGGACGATAAAACCTTGATTCGCGCAAAAAATCATTGAAATGATTTTTTGTCGCATCAGGATAGCCTCGTCCAACAAGCCAACGAGTTATTAAACATCATACAATGAACCTATTAACTTGTAACTAAAGAATTGTTAAATTCCGGTAGAACCTTTACAAATCATATATAAATGATGTATAATAAAGAAGTTAATACGGTTTTGAAGTTATTTTTTATAAAAAAATTTTACAAATTGTAATAAAAACTTACACATATTTTTGGAGATTTTAATAAATGAATTACATATTAAGAAATCTGAAATCATCAGATATTTATAATAAGATTGTAGAATCAAATGTAGACTCGATAAATATTTCGGGTCTTGTTTGTGTTTATAAAAGTGCACTTGTTTCTACTTTAAATGTAGATAAAAAAGTGCCTGTTGTACTTGTTACATATAATGAGATTCAAGCAAATGAGCTAATTAAAAATTTAAAATATTTTATTGATAGAGTGTATTATTTTCCAAAGAGAGAAATTTCTATATATGATTATGATGTAGAAAGCAATGAGATAGAGAATAAAAGAATTGATGTACTTAAAAAGATTTATAATAATGAAGTAAATGTTGTTGTAACAACTGTTGAATGCTTGATGCAACCAATGATTAGCAGGGATACTCTGTTTGAAAACATTTTTAATATTAAGACTAGAGATGAAGTTGATATAAATGAAATACAGAAAAAGCTTGTTTTAATGGGATATACTAGAAAAAATCTTGTTGAAAATTTTGGAGAGTTTAGTATTAGGGGAGATATTATTGATATTGGAACTAGTGAAAAAGATGGAGTTAGAGTTGAACTTTGGGGTGATGAGGTTGATAGCATAAGGCTTTTTAAATATTTTTCACAACGTTCAACTGATATGCAAAATGAGGTTGAAATTTTTCCTGCTAGTGAAAAGATTCTAGAAACAAATTTGAAAAATATCGCAAATAGAATTGAAGAAATGGCAAATACAGCATTTACTGGTTTTAGCAAAGATGTACTTAATATGAAGGCGTATTTGCAAAGTGCTACTAATACAAGAAATTCCAGTATTTCAAAAGATGTAGATGAAATTTCTAATGGAAATTATAAAAATAAAATAGATAAATATTTTAGCGAATTTTATACGAAAACATCGAATTTTCTTGATTTTTGCAATAATTTTGTTCTTGCTATTGATGAAGAAAGTAAAATTATTCAAAGAGTAAATGGAATTCAATCTGATAATACAAATTTAATAAAAGAATTGATTGAAAAAGAAAAGTGCATTCCAGAGAGCTTAATTTTGACTCTTGATTTTAATTTTGATAGTGTTTTAAATGACTGGAAAGATCATAATGGTATATCAACTATTTGCAAAACAATTAATATGATTGAAGATGATGCTAAAAGCAATAATTTTAGAACACAAGAAGTTCACATTCTAAATGATGATATAAAATTGATGGCTGATACTGCTAATAAGGCACAGGAAAATAATAAAAAAGTTATTATTTTGGTTTCGACTGAAGAACAAAAAAATAAAGTATTTAAACTATTAAAAAATGCTGTTAAAGTTGATGACTTAGATAATATAGTTTTGAAAAATGGTGAAGTAGTTGTATCAACAGGAAATTTATCAACTGGATTTGATGATAAAACTAGCAATTTACTTGTAATAAGTACAGAAGATATTGAAAGTCCTGCAAGAAAAAGACATACTTCAAAAATGCATAGTTCGTTTTCTAATGGCGAAAAAATTGTATTTGCAGACTTGAAAGTTAATGATTTAGTTGTACATAAAAATTATGGTATTGGTATTTTTACAGGGATAAAAACAATTACCACAGATGGTGTAACTAAAGATTACATTGGAATTAAATATAGAGATGGAGATTCTCTTTTTGTTCCAACAAATAATTTGGATAATGTACGTAAATATATTGGTGGTGAAGAAGGAGTTCAGCTAAATAAACTTGGTACTAAAGAATGGAGAGAAACAAAGGCAAAAGTTAAAGGAAATTTGAAAGCTGTTGCTAAAGATTTAATTGAACTTTATGCAAAAAGAGAGAAGGCAAAAGGTTTTGCTTTTTCTAAAGATACGCCATGGCAGAAAGAATTCGAGGATGATTTCCCATACCAAGAAACAGATGATCAATTAAGATGTATTGCTGAAATAAAAAAAGATATGGAATCTGAAAGACCAATGGATAGGCTTCTTTGTGGAGATGTTGGTTATGGAAAAACAGAGGTTGCGATGCGTGCTGCCTTTAAGGCTGTAATGGATGGCAAACAGGTATGCTATCTAGCACCAACAACAATTTTAGCAAACCAACAATATCAAGAATTTTTAAAGAGAATGGAGAATTTCCCTGTAAAAATTGATTTGTTAAATAGATTTAGAACATCAAAAGAACAAAAAGAAACTATTGCAAAAATGAAGTCTGGTGGAGTGGATATTGTTATTGGAACACATAGATTACTTAGCAAAGATATTGAATTTAAAAATTTGGGATTGCTAATAATTGATGAGGAACATAGATTTGGCGTAAAAGCTAAAGAAAAAATCAAGAAATACAAGGAAAATATTGATGTATTAACAATGACAGCAACTCCAATTCCAAGAACTTTACAAATGTCTATTGTTGGAATTAGAGATATGTCTGTAATCTATGAGCCACCTCAAGACAGAAAGCCAATTCAAACTTATGTACTTGAATATGATAATGAAATAATTAAAGAAGCTATAACAAAAGAACTTGAAAGAGGGGGTCAGGTATTTTACATTTTCAATAATGTACAAAATATTTCTACAAAAGCTATTGAAATATCAGAGCTTATTCCAGAAGCTAAAGTAGATTTTGCACATGGACAAATGTCTGGTTCACAAATAGAAAACATTATGCAGGATTTTGTTAACCAAAAATCAAATGTTTTAGTATGTACTACTATTCTTGAATCTGGAATTGATATACCAAATGCTAATACTATAATTGTTGAAAATGCTGATAGATTTGGGTTAGCACAGCTTTATCAAATAAGAGGTAGAGTTGGAAGAAGTAATAGACAGGCATATGCTTATATTACATATAGAAAAGATAAGATAATTAGTGAAGATGCTACTCAAAGGCTTAAGGCAATTAAGGAATTCACAGAATTTGGTTCCGGATTTAAAATTGCTACAAGAGATTTACAAATTAGAGGTGCTGGAAGCCTGTTTGGAGAAATCCAAAGTGGACATTTGGAACAAGTTGGTTATGATATGTATAATAGATTGCTAAATGAGGTTGTTAAGGAAACTAGAGGAGAAAAAGTAGAAGAGGAAGAAGATATTACAATTGATATTAAAACTTCTGCTTATATCCCAGATAATTATATTGAAGATTCTAGCCAAAAAATCGAGATTTATCAAGACATTGCAAATTGCAAAGATGATAAAGACATACAAGATATTATTGATGAAATTATTGATAGATATGGTGATATGCCAAATGAAGTTGAGAATTTAATTGATATTGCAAGAATAAAAATTTTGTGTAGATTGGCAAATGTTATTAAGGTAAAAGAAAGAAGCGGAAATATTGAAATCACATTTAATGAAAAAGGTATAAAAATATTGACAAATAGGGCAGAAAATGAGAAAATGTTACTAGAGATTTTGGCAGAAAAATATAAAAATAGTATAAGATTTGTTACAAGCGAAAAACCTTATATAATTTTATATGTAAATGAAAAAGAAAATAAAGTTGAAAGACTTAAAGATTTCTTGAAAACTGTTGGGAAAAATAGCAAAGTTAAAAGTTAGAATTCCAGAAAGTGATGATGAGTATGCTTATTTCAAGTAAAGATAATCAAACAATAAAAGAAATAAAAAAATTAAAAGAATCAAAGTACAGAAAAGAAAAGTTTATTGTAGAAGGTTTTAAGATGCTTCAAGAAGCTGTTAACGAAGGTGCTGATATTGAGATTGTTGTAGTTAAAACTGGAAATAAAGAATTGCTTGAAAATGTTAACAAGCTTTTGGGAAGATTAAATCAAAGCTATGAAACTGGAAATGAATTACTAACATATAAGTATGTCAAAAGATTACCCAGAATAATTGAAGTTACTGAAAATGTGTTTATGCAATTAACAGATGTAAAAACTCCACAGGGTGTTCTTGCAGTAATTAGGAAAAATGTTGAAGATAATGTTTCTGATTTTGAAGACGAGAATGAAAATAAGAATGATGCATTAAAAGATGGTGTAAATTCAAGAAAAATTGATTGCTTAAGCAAAATCAATACAGGAGCAGATTACATTCTTGCTGTTGATGGTGTTCAAGATCCGGGAAACTTAGGAACTATAATAAGAACAGCTGATTCGGCAAATTTAAAACAAATTCTTGTTTCAAAAGATACAGTTGATGCATATTCACCCAAAGTAATTAGATCTACGATGGGTTCAATTTACAGAGTTAAGATAGTAGAATGTGAAAATTTAGCTGATGTTCTTAATGAATTAAAAAAGCATAAATTTCAAATTGTATCTACTTCATTAGATACAGAAAATAGCATTTATGATATTGACTATAGAAAAAAGGTTGTAGTTATAGGAAACGAAGGAAACGGTGTTAGTAAAGAAATACAAGATTTGTCTGATTACAAAGTAAAGATTCCAATGCTTGGAAAAACAGAAAGTTTAAATGCATCTGTTGCAACTGGAATTATGATTTACGAGTATGTGAGACAAATGTGCTCTAAAAAGTAGTGGGTTTAAAAAATTAAATAGAATAATGTTAAATGTAGAAAGGCAATTGATATGTATAGAGATCATAATTGTGGGGAATTGAATATTAAAAATGTTAATGAAGTTGTAATGCTTGCTGGATGGGTTCAAAGAATTAGAAATTTGGGTTCTATGCAGTTTGTTGATTTGAGGGATAATTATGGTATTACTCAAGTGGTTATTTCAACAGATGAGGTAAAGAAGCAGATGGAGAATATTACTGAGGAGACTGTTGTTAGCATTAGTGGTAAAGTTGTGGAGCGTTCTAATAAGAATCCTAAAATGGCTACTGGTGAAATTGAGATAGAGGCTAGTAATATTGAGGTTCTTGGAAAATGCAAGAGTGTTCTTCCTTTTGAAATTAATTCTGAGAAGGTTGATATTTCAAATGTTAGAGAGGATTTGCGTTTACAATATAGATATTTAGATTTGAGAAATGATAAAATACATAATAATATTTTGCTACGTTCTAAAGTAATAAAAACTTTTAGAGATGAGATGGATAAACTTGGCTTTTATGAATTTCAGACTCCAATATTGGCAAATTCATCACCAGAGGGTGCAAGAGATTATTTGGTTCCTAGTAGATTACATGCAGGAAAATTTTATGCATTGCCACAGGCACCACAGCAGTTTAAACAATTGTTGATGTGTTCTGGATTTGATAAATATTATCAAATTGCACCTTGCTTTAGAGATGAGGATCCAAGAGCTGATAGGGCACCTGGTGAGTTTTATCAGTTAGATATGGAAATGAGTTTTGCAACTCAAGAGGATGTTTTTAAAGTAATTGAAAAGGTTATTCCAACAGTATTTAAAAAACACACAGATTGGGATGTTAGTGATGCTCCATTTGTGAGAATTCCATATAAAGAGGCTATGGAGAAATACGGAATTGATAAACCTGATTTGCGTAATCCTTTAGTTATTGAGGATGCAACTGAGGCATTTACAAATACTGAGTTTAATGCATTTAAAGGAAAAACAATTAAGGCAATTATTGTGCCAGATGGTGCAAAGAATGGAAGAAAGTTCTTTGATAATATGGTTGATTTTGCTGTTAATAATTGTGAAGCAAAAGGACTTGCTTGGGTTAAGATTGATGAAGATAATAATATTAATGGTGGAATTGCGAAGTTTGTTACAGATGAAATTAAAATTGAAATTGGTGCAAAGGCTGGAGATGCTGTATTCTTTATTGCTGATGAATTTAAAAAAGCACAAAAAATTGCGGGATTAGTTAGAATAGAGCTTGGAAAGAGATTAAATTTAATTGAGAAAAATGTATACAAGTTCTGCTGGATTGTAGATTTTCCAATGTATGAATTTAATGAGGATGAAGGAAAAGTAGATTTTAACCACAATCCATTTTCAATGCCTCAAGGTGGTTTGGATGCATTAGAGAATAAAGACCCATTGGATATTTTAGCATATCAGTATGATTTGGTTTGCAATGGCTATGAATTGGCATCTGGCGCTGTAAGAAATCACAATCCTGAAATAATGGTTAAGGCTTTTGAAATTGCGGGATATACAGAGGATGATGTGAAGAAAAAGTTTGGCGCATTGTATACTGCGTTCCAATATGGAACTCCACCACATGCAGGAGTTGCACCTGGAATTGATAGAATTGTAATGTTAATTGCAGATACAGATAATATTAGAGATGTAATTGCATTTCCAAAGAATAAGAAGGCAAGGGATGTAATGATGAATGCTCCTTGGTTTGTAACTGATGAACAGTTAAAAGATGTACATATTGCTGTGACTGAAAATGAGGAGGATGAGTAAGGGAAGGTTGAATGAAGAATATTAAAGATTTTAATTTAATTGATTTGCAGTCAGAGATGGAGTCTATTGGTGAGAAAAAGTTTAGAGCTGAGCAGATTTTTAAATGGCTTTTTGTTGAAAAAGTTAAGTCTTTTGATGAAATGACTAATCTTTCATTGGAGTTGAGAGAAAAGTTGAAACAGAATTATGATATTTGCAATTTTTCTATTGTTAGAAAATTGGTGTCAAAAGATGGTACAATAAAGTATTTGTTTGGTTTGAATGATGGAAATGCAATAGAGTCTGTTCTTATGGAATATCATTTTGGAAAGTCTGTATGTGTTTCTACTCAAATTGGATGCAAGATGGGATGCAAATTTTGTGCTTCAACTGGTATTAAATTTGTTAGGAGTTTGTCGGCTGGTGAAATTGTTGAGCAAATTATTGCTATTGAGCAAGATACAGGTGAAAAGGTTTCTAATGTGGTATTTATGGGTATTGGCGAACCAATGGATAATTTCGATAATGTAATTAAAGCAATAGAGATTTTAAATAATCCCAAAGGTTTAAATATTGGTGCTAGACATATTAGTGTGTCAACAAGTGGGATTGTTCCAAAGATTTATGAATTTGCTGATAAAAATATTCAATGCACACTTTCAATATCATTACATAGTGCAGATAATGATGTGAGATCACAGATGATGCCTATAAATAATGCTTATAATATTCAGGAGCTTATGAAAGCTTGCAGATATTATATTGAAAAAACAAATAAGCGTATTTCTTTTGAATATGCACTTGCTAAAGATAATAATGATAATTTAAAAGATGCACAAGAGTTAGTAGATTTGTTGAATGGGATGTTGTGCCATGTTAATCTTATTCCAATCAATAAAATTGAAAATGGAAATTATTCCAAGTCTTCAATGGAAAACATTATTAAATTTAGAGATTATTTAAATGACCATGGGATAACTGCTACGATTAGAAGAGAGCTCGGGTCTGATATTAATGCGGCTTGTGGGCAGTTAAGAAGACAAAATTTAAAGAATGAAGAAAATAATAATTAATAAGTATAAAACGAAAAAGACACAAAGATTATTTGAGAAGACCTAAAGGATTATGCAAATAATAATTTTTAATAAGTATAGAAAAAACACAAAGATTAGAAGTTAGAATAAAAAGAAAGAGGAAGATGAATGATTCAAGCTTTTGCAACCTCGGATGTAGGTAAAGAAAGAGAAATAAACGAAGATTACTTTTATATAAGTTTTCCTGATGATAATGTACAGCTTTATATTTTGGCTGATGGAATGGGAGGCTATCAAGGGGGAGAAATTGCAAGTAAACTTGCAGTAACCTCTGCAAAGAATTATATAATAAGTAATTATGATGGAACTGGTAAAGAGAAAGAAGATTTGGCTGATTTAGTAAAGAATGCATTGCAGTATGCAAATATGGTTGTTTATGAAAAGGCAAATAGCCAAAAAGAGCTAAATAATATGGGAACTACAATGGATATTTGCTTGATATATCAAAATAAAGTTTTTATTGCACATGTGGGTGATAGTAGAGTCTATAGACTAAGAAAAGAATTTTTTAGAAAAATTACAAAAGATCATAGTTATGTGCAAAAATTAGTTGATGAAGGCAAAATTACTAAAGAGGAAGGAGCAAGTCACCCTAAAAAAAATATGTTGATGAAAGCAGTGGGGTGTACTCCTTATGTAGAACCTGATATACTAATAAAAGGATTTTTGAATGGTGATGTAATTCTAATGTGTTCTGATGGACTAACAAATATGGTTACTGAAGATGATATATGCAAAATAATTAAAGAGAATCCAACAGATGCTACAAAGCTTCTTGTACAAAAGGCGAATGATAATGGGGGAAAAGACAATATTACTGCAGTAATTATAAGGAAATATACAAATTAATAAAAATCTACAATTTATTGAATGCAAAATAAGTATAAACTGATTAATAAAGGATAAAAATCCTAATCGTTTGATAGGATAAATTTTGGAAAGGAAATTAAGATGAATTTAGTTGGAAAGATTATTGGTAATAGGTATGAAATCCTTAAAGAAATCGGGAATGGTGGTATGGCAATAGTGTATAAAGCTAAAGATCATGTACTTAATAGAGATGTTGCCGTAAAAGTTTTAAGAGATGAGTATACAACAGATTCCGATTTTATAAAAAGATTTAATATTGAGGCACAATCTGCAGCCAATTTACAACATCCAAATATTGTTGCTATTTATGATGTAGGTCATGAAGAAGAAAATAATTTATATTATATTGTAATGGAATTAATAAAAGGGAAAACACTAAAAGAAATAATAAACAAAGATGAAAAGCTTTCGTGGAAGTGGGCTATTAATATTGCAATACAAATTGCTTCAGCCCTTGAAAATGCACACAAAAACGGAATTGTTCATAGAGATATTAAACCCCACAATATAATGATAACTGAAGATGGTGTGGCAAAGGTTACCGATTTTGGAATTGCTAAGGCTGTTTCAAATTCAACGATTACTTCATTTGGAACAACTATTGGTTCAGTTCACTATTTTTCACCTGAACAGGCTAAAGGCAGTGTTACTGATGCAAAATCTGATTTATATTCTTTAGGTGTTGTAATGTATGAAATGCTTACAGGAAAAGTTCCTTTTGATGCTGATACTCCAGTTTCTGTAGCATTAAAGCATATTCAAGAAGAACCTGTACCACCAATAGAACTAAATCCAGAAATTCCAACTGCTGTAAATGATATTGTTTTAAAAGCAATGAAAAAAGACCCAACAGAAAGATATCAGTCTGCAACAGAGATGTTGGCTGATTTAAGTAAAGCATTGAAAGATCCAGATGGTGATTTCGTTATTGTTGAGAATAAGGATGGTGCATACACCAGAATAATGAACGCGGTTGGAGATGACACTTCAAAAAAATCTAAAAAGTCAAAGGTAAATAAATTTTTTAATGAACATCCAAGAACAAAAATAATGGTAGCGATTTTGAGTTTAGTTCTTTTATTTGTTGTTGTATTTTTAATAACAAAGGTTGCATTAGAAGGTGGATTTAAATCAAAAGTTAACATACCAGATTTAACAAACAAAACTCAAGATGAGGCTCAAAAAGTAGTTGATGATATAGGATTGAAACTTGAAGAGGGAGAACCACAAGCAAGTAGTACAGTTGAAGCAGGTAAAGTTATTTCACAAGATCCTAAATTTGAAAATAATAAAAAAATTGCAAAGGGTTCAACGATAAAAATTATTTTAAGTAAAGGTCCGGAAACGGCAGAAATGCCTAATTTTGTTGGAGAAAATATTGAAACAGTTAAGGAAAAAGCCGATGAGATGGGGTTGCTACTTGATATTTCAGAGACATATAGTAATGATGTTGATGAAGGTAAAGTTATTAGTCAAGATGTAAAATCAGGAAGGCAAGTAAAATCTGGAGACACAATAAAAATTGTAGTAAGCAAAGGAGCTGAAAAAACTACTGTTCCAACTGTTGTTGATATGGAAGAAGGAACGGCAAAAGCTACATTATCAAATGCAAAATTAAAAGCAAATGTAACTTATTCAAATGATTCAACAAAGGCTGATGGAAAGGTAATTTCTCAGAGTATTGAACAAGGAAAACAGGTAAATATTAATACAACTATTGATATTGTTGTTAATAAAATAGAAGTAAAAGAAAGCAAGGTAAAAATTCAACTTAAAGTTTCTGTTGCTGGAAGTGCATTAGCAAAAACAGATTCTGAAAATTCTAATTCAGTAGAACAGCAAGTAACAAAATTAACTGTTCCAGTTGTTGTTTCAACTGATAATGGTAATCAGAAATTAACAAAAAATATTACAATAGATTTAACAAAAGCTAATTCTAATGACAACATATTTGACTTAGGAGAAATTTCAGGAAATGGTTCGAAGACTATTGTTATTAAAGGAAATATTTCTGGAAAAGATGTTGTAATGAGTAGTGAAACGATTAACATTGATGAGTACAATGGCGGTCACAAAATATTTGATTATACGTTGAATAGTCTATAATGAAAAGTATTGCAAAATTGATTAAAAATGTTAAAGTAATTGTGGAGAACTAAAAATTCTATTTAATGTATATAGATTTTAAGTAAAAAGAGGTGAGTTGTAAGGTGGAAGTTTCTGCTTCTCTATTAAATATTAAAGAAGATGACAATGAAATAAATACGTTTTATAGATTGGAAGCTGCTAAAATAGATTATTTTCATATTGATGTAATGGATGGAATGTTTGTACAAAATAACACAGTGGAGATGATGCAAAAATATTCAGACAATATAAAAGGAATTTCAAATGTTCCTTTGGATGTTCATTTAATGGTAGAGGATGTGAAAAAGTATGTGGATGTTTTTGCACCTTGCATGCCCAATATAATAAATTTCCACATTGAGAAAACAGCTAATTCTTGTTTAAATAACGAAGAAAAAGCGAAAAATTTTGGTGAACAAAATGACACTATTGACAATAAGATTCAATACGTTTTGCGTTCAGATGATGAAGTAATTAAAAATATTAATTATATAAAAGAAAATGAGTGCAAGGTTGGAATTGCAATAAATCCTGAAACAGATATTGAAAAAGTTTATAAATACTTACCCTATATTCATAATGTATTAGTAATGAGTGTTCATCCAGGAAAAGGTGGTCAAAAGTTTATAGAGAATACAGAGAAAAAAGTAAATAAATTAAAGGATTATATTAAAGATAATAATTTAGAAACAGAGATAGAAGTTGATGGTGGAATAAACTATGACACAATAAAATTGGTGCGTAATGCAGATATTGTAGCTGTTGGAAAATTCTTGATTGATGCAAAAGATTATAAATTTACTGTAAATAGCTTAAAAAACAGCTAAAATGAAAAACAAGAATTTTTAATATATAGAAAATTAAAAAATGCTCCAAGGATAACACCAAATTTCGCCAAAAAAATTAGGTTGTCAATTAGCATTGGAGGTGATATAATGTCATCTATGAAATCTAATGTAAGTGATATAAAAACAAGGAATGTAGGAGAAATCAAGGAAATGAAATTGGTAACTGATGAAGTATACACAAATGAAGACTTTTCAATTGCAAATAAAGAAAAAGGTATAAAAATAGATGATAAACTTTTATATAAAGTTGATAGAAAATTATATTTTTTTGTTAAAAGAATATTTGATGTAATTGGTGCTTTATTCGGTTTATTAGCTATAATACCAGTTGCTATTATAACAAAAATAAGTTATTTGTGTTCTGGAGATAAAAAATCAATTTTTTATAAACAAACAAGAGTTGGAAAAGATGGGAAGTTGATTTATATCTATAAATTTAGAAGTATGGTTTATAATGCTGACGAAATTTTAGTTGAATTATTAAAAGATGAAAAGTATAAAAATGAGTGGGAACTATACCAAAAATTTGAGAATGATCCTAGAATAACAAAAGTTGGTAACATATTAAGAAAAACATCTTTAGATGAATTACCACAATTTATAAATGTTTTAAAAGGAGATATGTCTTTAATAGGACCAAGACCATTAGTACCTGGAGAACTTGATTTACATAATGGTAATCATAAAATATATGAAAGTGTTCGCCCAGGTGTTAGTGGTTGGTGGGCTTGCAACGGCAGATCTGCTACAACATATAAAAAGAGATTAGAACTTGAATACTACTATTGTGAAAATTGTAGTTTATTATTAGATATTAAATGTGTTTTATTAACAATCAAAGCAGTAATATTCAAATATGGAGCAAAATAAATAATATAGAATGAAGAAACAGAGGTAATAATAATTATCTCTTTTTTCATATAGTGAGTTAGTTATAAAAGACTAACTCTTTTTTTATTTATACATGCCACTTTTTAAGTGGCAAATTTAAAAGAAATACTAACTATTAATTGTCAATAAGAATATTAAAATTTTTTTAATATTTTTATATAATATTTTAAAATCAATAGTATTGACAACTTTTATGATTTATTGTATAATATCGAATAATATTTTGAAAAGAAACATAAAATAATTGAATAATTCATGTATCTAATCAGCTTTTGGGGCTGATTAATATTTTTATAAAAACAATTAATTAAATGTAAGGAAAGGAAAGAGATAAAGATGGATAACGAAGAGGTAATTTTAACACAAGAGGGATATGATAAATTGGAGAAGCAATTGGAGTATTTGAAAACTACTGAGAGAACAGAAATTGCTGGAAGAATTAAGATAGCATTAAGCTATGGAGATTTGTCTGAAAATTCTGAATATGATGAGGCAAAGTCTGCTCAAGAAGAAAATGAAAATAAGATTGCTGAACTTGAAAATAAAATAAGACACGCAAAAATAATTAATGATGCAGAGATTGATACAAAAACAGTACAAATTGGAAATACTGTAAAGGTTCATGATGTTGATTTTGATGAGGATGTTGCATATACAATTGTTGGGTCAACTGAGGTTAATCTTGCTGAAAACAAAATTTCAAATGAATCTCCTATTGGGAAGGCACTACTTGGTGCTAAGAAAGGTCAAACTGTTTCTGCTGAATTACCAAATGGTGGAGAAAGTAAATTTAAAATTTTATCAATAACTAAGTAAATGTAAAGGATAAGGATTTATTTTTTGTGAAATACTATTTGAAGAATAATTTGAGGAGATAAGTAAATGCAGTATTATGAATTTTCTAAAAAGAGTAATGAAGAAATATTTAAGGAGTTAGAGACTAGTGAAAAAGGCATTTCAAATTCTGAAGCAAACAAAAGACTTCAGAGAAATGGACTTAATGTTGCTACTGATGTGAAAAAGAAAGGACCTTTTTATTTCATTTTTCAATCTTTTAAAGATAAATTTATTTTAATACTATTGATTCTTGCAGTAATTGACTATATTACAAGTGATGTGCTTGGAACTATAATAATTGTATGTTTAGCTGTTGCAAGTGCAATGCTTAGATTTGTACAAGATTATTCAACATATAGATTTAATGAAAAATTAAAGGCTAGGATTAGACCTAAAACTAATGTTATTAGAAAAAATAATGAACAATCACAAGAGATTTATCAAGAAAGAGTTGTATTAGGAGATATTATTACACTAAGTGCAGGTTCTGTTGTTCCTGCAGATTTAATATTAATTGAAAGCAAAGATTTATTCTTGAACCAATCTGTTTTTACAGGTGAGAGTGTTCCAGTTGAGAAAGTGTGTGGGAAGGTAGGAGAAAAAGGAGAAGATGCTTTTTTGATTCCTAATATTTGCTTAATGGGAACTAGTGTCGTAAGCGGTAATGGAAAGGGAGTTGTTATTGCAACTGGACTTAATACTTACATGGGTCAAATGAATAAAGATATTGACAAAAAGAGAGAGCCTACAAATTTTGAAAAGGGAATGACTAGAATTACAAATATGCTTATTAGATACATGGTTGTAATTTCTATTGCTGTTTTTGCTATTTATGGTTTTATTAGAAAAGATTTAACAGAAGCCTTGCTTTTTGCATTGTCTGTTGCCGTGGGAATTACTCCAAGTATGCTACCAATGATTGTAAATGTTAATTTAACAAGAGGTAGTAAGAATTTAGCTAAGAAGAAAACACTAGTAAAAAACATTCAATCAATCCAAAATATTGGTTCTATGGATATTTTATGTACTGATAAAACAGGTACATTAACAATGAATAATATTGTACTACAGAAATATATTAATGTTGAAGGCAATGATGATGAAAATATATTAAAAGCCGCATATTTAAATAGTTCGTTAGGAACTGGTTTAAAAAATCTTGTAGACAGAGCTGTAATTGCTTATGGAAAGTCACATAAAGTTGATATTTCTAATTACAAAAAGGTGGATGAAATTCCATTTGATTACATGAGAAAAAGAATGTCAATAGTGGTAAAAAGTGATGATTATTTAATGATTACTAAAGGTGCTCTTGAGGAAATTTTGAAAATATGTGACACAGCATTAATTAATGGGGAAAAAGTTAAGCTCACAGATGAAATTATAGAAAGCGTTAATGGAAAGGCTGAGGCATTTGCAAGAAGTGGAATGCAGGTTATTTCTTTAGCTGTTAAAAATAAATATGATGGAGTTGGTAAGTTTAATGTTGATGATGAAGAAAATATGTGTCTAATTGGGCTTATTGCATTTCTTGACCCACCTAAAAAAGATGCAAAAAATACAATTAAAAAGCTTAAAAAAGTTGGTGTTACTACTAAAATATTAACAGGTGATAATCCTTATGCAACTGAAAATATTTGCAGTGTTGTTGGTATCAATAGTAAGATTTTGATTGGCAAAGACATTGATAAAATGAATGATAAAAAGCTTGCAAAAGTAGTTGAAGAAGTAGATGTTTTTGCAAGAATGAATCCAATGCAGAAAGAGAGAGTAGTTAAAGCATTAAAAGCTAATGGACATGTTGTTGGTTATATGGGGGATGGTGTTAATGATGCTCCATCACTTCATGCATCAGATGTAGGAATTAGTGTTGAAAAGGGAACTGATATTGCAAAAGAAACTAGTGATATTATTCTTTTGGATGCTAGTCTTGAGGTAATTTATAATGGAGTTATTGAGGGACGAAAAGTTTATGGAAATATTATTAAATATATGAAACTAGCATTAAGTTCAGATTTTGGGGATGTATTTAGTGTAATGATAGCCAGTGTATTTTTGCCATTTTTACCACTTCTTCCAATACAAATGTTAATGCAAGATTTTATATTTGAATTTTCTCAAATAGGCATACCTTATGATAATGTTGATGAAGAATTTATCCAAAAAGCGAGAAAATGGGATACAAAAGATTTAGGAAAATTCATGAACATTATGGGTATAATTAGCTCAATAACCGATGTTCTAGCGTTCTTAATATTCTGGTTTATATTTGGATATAATTCTATTGAAAAACAAGCATATTTTCAAACTGCATGGTTTATAGAATGTATTGTATCTGAAACAATGGTAATTTATTATATACGTACAGATAGAATACCATTTTTCAAATCAAAGCCAAGTAAAGCTTTAGTTAGTTTAACAATTATAACAATAGCATTAACAATTATTACACCATTGGCATTACACGGATTACCAGACTTTAATTTTATGATAATGCCAATAAGATATTACTTATACTTGATTTTGCTAGTTGTGCTTTATGCATTAATCGTTCAAGTAGTGAAAAAAGAATATATTAAGAAAAATGGTGAATGGTTGTAAAAGACACCGTTTATGAAATGGATGAGGGCATTTTGTTGGATTAAAATGCCCTTTTACATTTGCAAACTTATCAGTAAAATTACAAAATGTTATTTTACTTAGAAAAGGAGCACTAAAATATTATTATGGAATGTCGTTTTTCCTCATTTTATGTCGAATGATTTTTCTTGATTTATTTAAAAAATAATGGTAAAATATGTGTGATTTAATTCAGAAGTTTTGAATTTGTTTTATTTATTTCAAAAAAGTTAGTTCGAAGATTTAACTCAAAGAAATTATTCAGAAAATTAATTCAGAAAGAAGTGATAATATTATAAAATTATTGGATCTCAAAAATGATTATGTTTTTAAAAGAATATTTGGTCGTACAGGAAATGAGGATATAACAAAAAGTTTGTTAACCTCAATTATTCCAGATAAGATTGAAAAGATAAAATTGGATTCTAACCCAATAACTGAAAAAGATTGGTTGGATGATAAAATTGGAATCCTTGATATAAGGGCAGAATTGAACAATAATATTGTATGCAATATAGAAATGCAAATCTGTGATAAAAATAATATAGAAAAAAGATTGCTGTTTTATTGGAGTAAAATGTACATACAGGGAATTCATCAAGGAGAAGATTATGATGAACTAAAAAGAACAATTGTAATTCTAATTAGTGATTATAATTTAAAGAGACTAAATGAAATTCCAGAATGCATAACAAAATGGAACGTAAGAGAACAAAAATATGGGCAAGTTATCTTGACAGATGTACTGGAGATTTATATAATAGAATTAAATAAGCTAGATAATGACTTGTTAAAAAATAATTATAAATTAAAATCTTGGCTTTATTTTATAAAAAATTCAGAGGTATTGAAAAATATGAGGAGTGAAGAAGATATAAAAGAAATAAAAAAGGCCGAAAAAATTTTAGAGGATATAAGTGCGGATGAACATGAAAGATGGCTGGCTGAAATGAGATTAAAATACATAAGAGATAAAAAAGCAATAGAGGATTTTGGATATGATAAAGGCTATGAGCAAGGAATTAAAAAGAAACAAGAAGAGATGGTTAAAAAACTAAAAGAAAGAGATATGAATGTAAAGTTCATTGAGGAAGTTACAGGATTAACAAAAGAAGAGATAGAAAAAATAAAATAACAGAATTTTATTATATAGATAAACAAATTTAAAACATGAATTAATGAAATGGAGGTAACCATATTTATATGGTTATTTTCATATTTATATGGAATTTTTTACTTTTCTATGATAGAATAGTATATGTTTTAATAAATTGAAAAAGGAATAGTAAAAGAATAAATTTGAATTTAATAAGGAAAAAATATGGATAGAGAAAAAATAAAGGGAGAAATTGAAGCCATTTTATTTGCTACTTCAAGAATTGTTAAAATGAAAGAACTTATTACAATTCTTGAGATTAATGGTGTTGAGCTTAATAATATTATTATGGAAATGGAAAAGGATTACCAAGCTTCATCAAGGGGAATTGAAATTGTTAGAATTGAAGATGGATTTATTTTGTCATCTAAAAAAGAATATCACGAAGTTATTTTCCCGGCAATAGATAAGAGAATTAAGCCAACATTGTCGCAGGCTTCTCTTGAAGTTGTATCAATTATTGCTTATAACCAAAGGGCAACAAGGGCTGATATTGATGCTATTAGAGGAGTAGATTCTAGTGCCTCAATATACAGATTATTGGAATTTGGTTTGATTGAGCAGGCAGGAAAGGCTGATTTGCCTGGAAAGCCAATGACATACAGAACAACAGATGAATTTTTAAAAATGTTTGGAATGAAGAGCCTAAATGATTTACCAGAGCTACCGAAATACAAGCTTGATAGTAATAGTCAAATTGTTATTGATGAAATAGAGCAGAATAATGACGAAGGTGAAAAAGATAGTAATACTCAAGAGAAAGAAAATGAGACACATGTAGAACAGGATAATAATTAGAAAATGCTGATAAATAGAAGACGATTGTGATTAGAAATGATGATAATCATAAAATGCTGATAATTAGAAGACGATTGTAATTAGAAATGCTGATAAATATAAAGTGATGTGGTTAAGGGGGCTAAAATGAGTGATAATAATTTTGTTAAAGATATTACAAATATTGAAGACGATTTTGCAAAATGGTATACAGATATTGTAATAAAGGCTGAACTTGTAGATTATACAGATGTTAAAGGTTTTATTGCGTATAGACCTTATGGTTATGCTATTTGGGAAAATATTCAAAAATATGAGGATGAAAAGTTCAAGGAATACGGAGTTAAAAATGTTGCAATGCCAATGCTAATTCCTGAGAGTTTACTTGATAAGGAAAAAGAACATGTTGAAGGATTTGCACCAGAGGTAGCATGGGTTACTTATGGTGGAGGAAAAGAACTTGAAGAAAGATTGTGCATTAGACCAACATCTGAAACGATATTTTGTTCGATGTATTCAAAATGGTTGAAATCGTGGAGAGATTTACCTTTCAAATACAATCAATGGTGCAATGTGTTAAGATGGGAGAAAGAAACAAGACCAATTTTGCGTTCAAGAGAATTTTTATGGCAAGAGGGACATACAATTCATGAAACAGCAGAAGAGGCACAAGATTTTACAATGAAAATGCTTAATGTGTATGCTGATACAATTGAAAATTTACTTGCAATCCCTGTGCTTAAAGGAAGAAAAACAGAAACTGAAAAATTCGCTGGAGCAGATGCTACATATACTGTTGAAACATTAATGCTTGATGGAAGGGCTTTACAAGCAGGAACATCTCATTATTTTGGGCAAAACTTTTCTAAACCATTTAATATCAAATTCCAAAATAGAGAAGGAAAAGAAGAATATGCATATCAAACATCTTGGGGAAATTCTACAAGATTAATAGGTGCTGTAATAATGGCACATGGAGATAATAGAGGTTTAAGATTGCCACCAAGAGTTGCACCAATACAAGTTGTGATTGTGCCAGTTGCAGCAAATAAACCTGGGGTAATTGAAAAGGCTACAGAACTTTATAGTTCATTGAAGCAAACTGCAAGAGTAGAGCTTGATGATAGAATGCAATACTCACCTGGATATAAATTTAATTACTGGGAAATGAAGGGTGTTCCTATTAGAGTGGAAATTGGACCTAGAGATATTGAACAAAATAAATGCGTGATTGTAAGAAGAGACACATTTGAAAAAATTGAAGTATCACTAGATAATTTGAATGAAACTATTACAAAAACATTGAATGAAATTCAAGATAATATGTTTAAAACTGCATGTGAAGTTAGAGATAGAAGAACAAATGTTGCGCATAGCTTAGATGAGATTGACAAAGTGCTAAAAGAAAATCAGGGCTATGTTAAAACAATGTGGTGCGGTGATGAAGAATGTGAGGAAAAAGTTAAGGAAAAAACTGGAGCAAAATCAAGATGCATCCCATTTGAACAAGAAAATTTAGGAGACAAATGTGCAATTTGTGGTAAGCCTGCAAAATGCATGGTTGTATGGGGAAGACAGTACTAATAAAAACAGGAGCATAATGTATTGCTCCTGTTTTTCTATCTGTTTCCATTTTTCTATTGTTTTAATTTTTTTATTTGTTTTCATTTTTGGTCAAGATTGTAAGTAGTTTTGGATATAATGTGCTTGCATTTTCTTTCCAATTTCGTACTATGTTGTCTGCTTGTTCACGAGAATATGCAAATGTTTTTATTTCAAAAACCACTTCGTTATTTTCTATAATTTTGCATTCAACTTCATACTCATTTTCACTTTTAGGAGTAAATTCAGCAATTATTGAACCAGTATTTTCAAAATCTTCAATTTTACTTTTTAAGTTTGTGTCAACTTTTAATTTAACAATTCCAGGTAAAATATCTAATGTTAAGTCAAGTGTCTGCTTTCCAGATTCAGAGATTTTATATAGTTTTTGAGAATCTTTTTCATAGCATATAACATATTTTACTTCAATCAAATCTAATAAAAATTGCTCAAAGTAAAAATAGTTTAAATCTATTGCAGAACTAATAATAGTATATAAGGTATCATTTGTAATTGGCTTATGTACACAGCTTAACACATATAGTATTAAAACTTTGTTTTCGGCAAGAGTTTCACTATCAGATGTTATTTTCAAATTTTTTACCTCCTCTTTATGTTGATTTTATAAATGATTTTTATATAAATCATAAAAATTTAATGTAAGTATTTTAATTTACTTTAACAATTATAACATAAATATTACAAAAATGCTACAAAAATGTAAGATTAATTAAAACATATATTAATTAAAAGTGATAATGTCTTAATTAATTAAAAGCAAAAATGTCAGATTAATTAAAACACAAGATACAAGTTAATAGGTGTTCATTGCATGATGTTTAATAAACGAGTAAGGGCGCGTAGCGAACAACGAGCGTAAGCGAGGCGAATGGACGATAAAACCTTGATTCGCGCAAAAAATCATAGAAATGATTTTTTGTCGCATCAGGATAGCCTCGTCCAACAAGCCAACGAGTTATTAAACATCATGCAATGAACCATTAACCAGTAACGCCAATTCTAATTAAAAAAGGAAAAACTATTGATTTTTTTGGCAAGACATGGTAAAATAAAAGGACACATATCAAGGAACAAGTGGAAAGAAGGTTATTTATAAAGAATGAATCAAATTTTGGAAAATGAACAATTAGATGAAAAATATTCAAATAAAACATATTCAAATGAAATAAATGATACTGAACATAATTATGATGTTATGGCGAATGAAAATTCTAAAGACCATATTATGCAAGAACTTGAGAAGCAAGGTTGCGTAAGACTTAAAAAATTGGTTGAAAATGGAATAGTTTCTCCTGATGACACAATAAATATTTTTCCTCTTTGCAGAGTTGCTGAAAGGCATTTAAAATTAAGGGAAAGCATATACAGAGAAGAAGGTTCTAATAAAAAGAGCTTTGAACAAAGCTCAGCGGAAATATTAAATGATGTAGTACTTCTATTAAAGGAATTGTATCCAGGGGTAGAAATAAATAACATTTCTATGAGGCAAAAATCAGAGAAGAGTTTTTTAACAAAGATAAAAGGATTGGAAATTGAAAGGATTTCAAAAATGTTTGCCATTGAATCTGATGTAATAAATTATGATACAATGCAAAATGATGGGATTAATAATGCGAAAATAGAAAAAGATGTAGATTATAGAATTAATCTTATTAAGAAAATTGAATCTTCTCTTAAGGCATATCTTTTAACACAAGTGAAAAAAATTGATGAAGAAGACACCAATCTTATTATGACGAAAAAAACAGATGAAATACAGCAAAGAGAAGAGATGCTAAAGGTTTTACTTAAAGAGAGAATTGATGAAAATATTGTGAATATTGATGGAGATGCAGCAGAAATTCAAGAAAGGGATTCATTTATCGAACAATTAAATAATCTAATTGATGGAAAGTGTATTGATTTTCAAAAGACAGAGGAGATGTTTTTGGACGAGCCACGTTTCAGCAAATCAACAAAAAATGCAATAGCTAGATTAATATATGCAAAAATTAATACAAATGCTAAAATGCTGTATACTGATTTAAATGGAAATACTGCAGAGAAATATATATTACCAGAGGAAAGAAGAAAAATTAGAAGAGAGTTTAAAAGACAATATGAAGAGCAACTAAATTATGCTAGTATTGAAATAATTGAAGATTCTGCACAAGAGGGTAATGGAATGTTCTTTGATGAAAGATATTCTTCTGAAATGGACAGATTGATGGATCCAAATGAATTTTTAAGATGCAGAGATATGTATGGTATGCATATTATAGTAAAAGATTTTGATGCAAATATTAAAACTAATAATCAAAAAATTGATAATAATTTGAAAAACAGGAGCAAACTTGAAAAGAAAGAAACTGAAAAATATGGAAATTTGGATAGAAATGAAAATAATGTGAAAAATAATAATTCTGAAAAATACAAAGATTCTGAAGAATATAAAGCATATACACAGTCTTGTGTGGATATTCTAGGGAGTAATTTTGTATCTAGGCTTAAAGGTGAAGGAATTAATACTACATATTTAAGGGATAACCCTCAAATTAATAAAATATGGAAAGAATTATCTGATAGGGTAAAAATAATTGAAGTAAAATATAAAGACAAAACAAATGGATACAAAGCAACACACATGAAATTACAAATCGATAATAATCCTGATTATATTTTAGAGGCTCAGATTAAATCTGATTATGTATATGAAAAATCAAAAGGTAATGGTTCTGCCGCTCATCAAAAAAGAATTGGAAAAAAACGTATTGTACCTGAAATAATTGAAAGCGATAATGCTGATTTGTCAAATCTTAATGAAGAGCAGGCAGAAAGATTAAAAAATGAATTTGATTATTATTTACCACAATATTATAAAATAGTGTATGACGAAAATAGCGAACAGTATAAAACTATAAGGTGCAACACAAAGGAAAATTGTGAGAGGTTTTACGAAGATTTTAAAATTCAAGAAAGAAAAGAAGACGTAGAACTTTATAATCGTATTGTTTTAGCTGCACAAAGGTATGCAGGTGGAAATGAAATTGAGATTCCAATTTCTAAAGGTAAAGAACAAAATAAAGATAAAAATACAAAAAAGATTAATGGTGATTTGGAACGTTAATTATTTAAAAAGTGAACTGCAAATTTATTAAAAAATATTAAAGAGTTCGTTCTTTAATAACTATTAATGTGAATTTATTGTGAAAAAACATATAAATCCTTGCTTAAATACATATATAGTGTTAATATATGGGTATAATTTTTAGATCCATTTACTACTATAAGATGTAATAGTAAGGATTTGTTTTTAATGGAGGAAAGTCAAGTGATTAAAGTTGAGAACGTTACAAAAAAATATGGAAACTTTGTAGCTGTTAATGATATTAGCTTTGAAATTAATGATCACGAAGTTGTTGGATTTCTTGGACCAAATGGTGCAGGAAAGTCTACTACAATGAACATGATTACAGGTTTTATTGAGCCAACAAAAGGAAAAATCGTAGTTGATGGCTATGATATTAGTAAATCACCTAAAAAGGCGAAAGCTTCGATAGGATATATGCCAGAAGGAGTACCTCTTTATTATGATTTAACTGTTAAAGAATTTATAAGTTATATGGCAGACTTAAAAAATGTAAAAAGAAAAGATAAAAAAGAAGCCATAGAAAATGTAATGAAAGAAACTGGTTTATTAGATGTACAAAACAAGTTAACAAAGAATCTTTCAAGAGGATATAAGCAAAGAGTAAGCTTAGCTGGTGCATTAATTGGTAATCCAGATGTTCTAATATTGGATGAACCAACTGTTGGACTTGATCCTAAACAAATTGCTGAAATTAGAGAATTAATAAAATCATTAGGAAAAAAGCATACCGTAATTTTGAGTTCTCATATATTATCTGAAGTAAGTCAAATATGTGAAAGAGTAATTATTATTAATCATGGAAAAATCGTAGCAGTTGATACTCCAGAACATCTTGAAAAGGAAACGCAAAATGATAACAGAATTGTAATTACTGTTGAAGAAAATGAAAATAAACTTCAAGATGTATGCGAAAAAATAAAAGATATTAAGAGTGTAAAATTGCTTAATAATAATGATGATGGTACAGTGAGATATTTAATTACTGCAAAGGCTGATTCAGATGTTAGAAAAGAGCTATTTAAGGTTTTGCCTAAAAACGACATTACAATCTTTGAGTTAAAGAATGATGAAAACACTTTGGAAGATGCATTTTTACGTATTATTAATGAAAAAGATGAAGAATATAATGTACAGAAAGAAGCAGAAAAAGCAAGTAAGAATAATGTGAAATTAAAAAAAGAAAAAGGAGGTAAAAAATAATGTGGGCTGTAATAAAAAAGGAATTTAAATCATATTTCTTATCTCCAATTGGATATATTTACATTGGAATTTTTCTATTGTTATGTAGTTTGTTTTTCTACATAGATATATTTAGTTATCAAAGCACAATGTTTTCTCAAATGTTTGGATCTACAGTTGTTGTTTTAACATTTCTTGTTCCAGTATTAACAATGAGAATGTTTTCTGAAGAAAGAAAAAATGGAACAGAACAATTATTACTAACGTCACCAAGGAGTGTAACTGCAATAGTTCTTGGAAAGTTTTTTGCTGCATGTTTTGTGGTATTAATTTCAACATTTGCAACTTTAATTTATTATGGAATATTGTGCTATTTTGGTAAACCACATTTTGCAAGTTCTATTGTTGCAATTATTGGATTTTCACTATTGTCAATGGCTTATGTATCCTTTGGTATGTTTGCATCAAGTTTAACTGAAAATCAAGTAATTTCAGCAATAATATCAGTAGGATTTTTCTTGTTATTATGGTTTTTACCTAATATGGTAAGTGCATTTTCAAATTATTCATTAATGAATGCTTTTTATTCATCTTTTATGCAGGGAACTATTTCAATTGCTAATTTGGTGTTATTGTTATCATTTACTTTAATGTTTATATTATTTACAATTATGGTAATTCAAAGAAGAAAGTTAGTGAAATAGGAGGCAAATAAAGTGAATAAAAATAAAAATGAAAAAGTCAATAAAAAAAAGGAAGAGAATAAGGAAAAAACAGCAAATAAAATTGAACAAGAAGAGCGTTTACCTGTAAAGAAACATAATAAATTTAAGTTTTTTAGAAAAATAACAGGAGTGCTTAAGTATAAATGGTTAAGAGAATCTTTGCTTACAATAATTTTGATTTGTTTAATAATTGCCATATTTATTCTAGTAAATATGGTTGTCAGAAAAGCTGATATAAAGCCACTTGACTTTACAGAATCAAAAAGATATAGTTTATCAAATGATTCAAAGGATCAAATTAAAAAGGTTGAACAGAATGTTACAATTTACTTCTTTGGGTACTCTGATAGTGACACACCGGTTATACTTGGCAAGCAATATCACGATGTAAATGATAAAATAACTGTTCAAATTAGTAATACAAATGAAAGGCCTGATTTAGCATCTGAATATGGAATTACATCAGAGCAAAAAGTAATTGCTGTACAGGCAAGTCAAAGATACAAAACAATATCATCAAGTGATTTGTATACTTATGATTCTCAATCATATCAGACAATTGATGTTACGGAGCAAAAAATAACTAATGCAATTTTAGATGTTACTATTGTAAGTAAGCCAAAGATTTATTTCTTGACAGGACATGGAGAGTATGGAATATCTGATGGCGAATATTGTAATACATTATCAAAATATATTACAAATGATGTAAATGATGTTAATACATTAGATTTACTTTCAAGTAACGTTCCTGAAAATTGTGATGCATTAATTATTTGCAATCCTGTAAAAGATTTTACAGATGTTGAAACTGAAAAGATTCAAACTTACATCAATAATGGTGGAAAAATAATGTGGCTACAAGATCCATATATTACTATTAAAAATTATGATGAAAACAATTTTAAAAATACAAATAAGATTTTATCTCAATTTGGAATTAGTTTCTCAAAAGGGATAGTCTGTGAGCAATCAACTGATAACATGGTTTCAAGTTATCCTGACTTAATTATGCCTAATTTGGAATATAATTCAATTGTAAAAGACTTATATACAGATGGCAAATTAATTATGGCTGATGCAGGAAAAATTAATACCGTTTCTGAGGATGAATTAAGTAAATTAAATGTTACAGCAGACCCATTTGTTAGAACATCAGAGAAGGCTTATTACAAGGAAGATTATAGTGATGGAAGCGGATTACAAAAGTCTGATAAGGATCAAGAAGGAGAATATACATTAGGAGAAATTTTAACAAAGAAGATTGATGATAATAAGTCTGCAGTTTTGGTAGCTTATTCAAATGCATTTTTTGCAACTAATTATCAATTTGTAATTGGAAATTCGTATGCATCATTGATTGAGTTAAGAAATAATAAAGACATATTATTAAATACTGTTGCATATTTAAATAATAGGGAAGATTCAATAAGAATCAGGAAAGATACAGGTGTTGTTTCATTTAATACAGCAAATGCAAAACAAACGAATATAGTAAAAATAATTATATTTGCGTTACCTATTATAATTATTATTGTTGGAATAATTGTTACAATAAGAAGAAAATTAAAAAGATAAATTTTAGTATTACATATATAGGCTGTTGCGTTAAAAACAACAGTCTATATGTAATTTCAATTGTAATAGTTAGTTTTGGAAATTAAGAAAGGAAATTTCTTTATGAAAGTACTTTATGAAGATAATCATATAATTGTAGTTGAGAAAATGCCAAATGTGCCATCACAGGCTGATAAAACTGGTGATGAGGATATGCTCACAATTATTAAGAGCTATTTGAAAGAAAAATATAATAAACCGGGAAATGTGTATTTGGGTCTTGTACATAGATTAGATAGGCCAGTTGGTGGTGTAATGGTATTTGCTAAAACATCAAAAGCAGCGTCAAGGCTAAGTGAGGAAATTCGTAATAAGACATTTAAAAAGACATATTTAGCTATTGTAAATGGAAAAATGGAAAGTGAAAGTGGGGAATATGTTGATTATTTGTGGAAAGATGAGAAGCAAAACACATCTTATGTTGTAAAAGAAGGAAAGAAAAATTCTAAATTAGCTAAACTAAATTATGAAGTTATTGCATATAATGAAAAGGAAAATGTATCACTTGTAAAAATTAATCTACAAACCGGGAGACATCATCAAATTAGGGTGCAATTTTCTAGCAGAATGCATGCTTTATATGGAGATAGTAAATATCATGGAAGAGGTGCAGGAAGTGGAATTTGCTTATGGGCATATAAAATAAAATTTGTACACCCAGTAAAAAAAGAAGAAATGGAATTTGAAGATTTTCCTCCGAAAGAGGGAATGTGGGGAAAACTGCTCTAGACATTTTTGCGTAAATGTTATACAATGCTATTGTTTGGAAAATGGAGAATTTATGAAAGAGAATATAAAAAATAAGATAAAACAAATTGTTGTTTCTGCAATTCTTTTAATTGCTTGTGTATTTATTACAAAAAAATTTGAGCTTAAAATTTGGCAACAGTTTTTAATTTATTTAATACCTTTTTTATGTGCTGGTTTTGATGTTTTGAAAGAGGCAGTAGAAGGCATAGAACAAAAGGAAATTTTTGATGAAAACTTTTTAATGTCTATTGCAACTATTGGTGCAATGGTTATTGGCTTTTTGCCTAATTCAAAACCAGAGTTTAATGAAGCTGTTTTTGTAATGCTATTTTACCAAGTAGGAGAGCTGTTTGAAATAATTGCAGAAGGAAATAGTAAAAAGTCTATTGAATCTTTAGTTAAGATTAGACCTGATTATGCTAATTTAGTTGCTGAGGGTGGTACTAAAAAAGTTTCTCCCGAAGGTGTAAAAATTGGTGATACAATAGTTATTTACCCAGGTGAAAGAGTACCAATGGATGGTGTAATTATTGAAGGAAAAACAAATCTTAATACAGTTGCTTTAACAGGTGAGAGTCTTCCAAGAAGTGTAAAAAGAGGAGATTTGATTTATTCAGGATGTGTAAATATTAATGGAAGTGTTAAAGTAAAAGTTACAAAAAGTTTTAGTGAATCTACTGCATCTAAAATAATTAATTTAGTTCAAAATGCTAATGAAAAAAAATCAAATACAGATAAATTTATTACAAGGTTTGCTAAAATCTATACACCTGTTGTTGTTCTTTTGGCAGTAGCTATAGCAATTGTTCCATCTATAATAACAAAAGATTTTATTACATGGATTAATAGAGCTTTAACATTTTTAGTTGTTTCATGTCCATGTGCTTTAGTTATTTCTGTTCCACTTACATATTTTGGAGGAATTGGTGGCGCAGCTAAAAATGGAATTCTTATTAAAGGAGCGAAGTATTTAGAGTTACTTTCAAAAATAGATACCATTGTTTTTGATAAAACTGGTACTTTAACACAAGGGGTTTTTGAAGTGGTGGCTGTACATCCAAGTTTGTATGATGAGGAAAAACTTTTGCATTTAGCAACACATGCTGAGGCTCATTCAAGTCACCCCATTGCTACATCGTTAAAAAGAGCTTATGAAAAAATCAAAGATTTAAATGATGGATGTAATATTTCTGATATTGAGGAAATTGCAGGACTTGGTACAAAGGCTAAGGTGAATGAAAATACAATATATGTTGGAAGTGCCAAATTGATGGATAAAATAAATGTAAAATACAAAGAGTGCGAAAAGGTTGGAACTACAATACATATTGCTGCTGATGACAAATACCTCGGTCATGTTGTTATTTCTGATAAAATAAAAGATGATTCAAAAATTGGAATTAAGAAGCTAAAAGATTTAGGAATAAAAACAGTAATGCTTACAGGTGATAAAGAAGAAATTGCAAAAAATGTGGCAAATGAGCTTAAAATTGATAAATATTATTCAGAGCTAATGCCTGAAGATAAAGTGAAAATTGTAGAAAACATTATTGATGGAGAGACGGACAAAAATTTGATTGAAGGTAAAAGGAACAATAGTCATAAGAAAGTTGCGTTTGTTGGTGATGGAATAAATGATGCTCCTGTAATTGCTAGATGTGATATAGGAATTGCAATGGGTGGTATTGGCTCGGATGCAGCTATAGAAGCAGCTGATATTGTATTAATGGAAGATAAGGTTTCAAAAATATATGATGCAATTTGCATATCGAGAAGAACGCAAAAAATTGCAATGGAAAATATTTGCTTTTCTTTGATTGTTAAATTAATTATTTTGATATTAGCTCTATTGGGATTTGCACAGATGTATTTAGCTGTTTTTGCAGATGTAGGAGTTACAATAATTGCCGTTTTAAATGCAATGAGAACGTTAAAAGAAAAAAGGAGAAAATAAAGTATTATGAAAATGTTAGATAATGGAATCTTTGAAAATGAATATATTATTAATATTGCTCAAATAGGGATTCATAAAACATTAACAAATAAAAGCTTTTTATCGATTATGGAGAACCTGGCTGGAGCTCATTCAGCATATTGTCATTTTTCTTTTGAAGATTTGGAAAAGGATAATTTAGGATGGGTTATTTTAAGCTGGAAAATTAAGATTTTCAAAAGACCAAAACTTGATGATAAGGTTAGGGTTCAAACCTGGGGAAGAAAGTTTAACAAATTGTTTGTTTGGAGAGATTTTAGAGTTTTTGATGATAAGGGAGAATTGTGTGCAATAGCAACCTCAATGTGGTGTTTGATAGATTATACAAAAAGAAAAATTGCACATATGCCTTCAAATTTGAATGATATATATTTTAAATTTCCAGATGAAGCGGTATTTGGAGAAAATAGTGAAGAAGTTATTAAAATAAAAATTCCTGATAGTGACCCAATTAATTTTGATGTATATAAAGTTAGAAGATTTGATATAGATATTAATAAACATGTGCATAATTTGAACTATGTAGATATTGCTTATGAAACACTTCCTTTTGATGTTTTCATGGAAAAAGAATATGATAATATGATAATAGAATACAAGAGAGAAATTCAATATGGAGAGAGAGTCAACTCATATTTGTATCAAGATGGAGATAGATATGTTATTGTAACAAAAAGTGAAGATGAAAAGACGGTACATTCTATAATTGAACTTTCATAAAGTTACTGGTTAATAATAAAATCAAAGTGTAATATTTAATATTCGCTAGCTTTCTTATTTATTAAATATTACGCTTGGCTAATAGATTTACTTGAAACAGAAAAAGCTACGAATTCTACTAGTAGTTAAATATTAATGCAAAATGTAATATTTAAAATTCGTGAGCTTGTTGTTTGATGTAATGAATGATTGAAAGGTGTATAAGATGCTTAATGAATTAGAATGTTGTAAGATTTGTCCAAGAAATTGCAATGTAAACAGAAATAATGGAAAAAAGGGATATTGCAAATGTGATGATAAGATAAAAGTCGCACTTGTTTCAACACATTATTATGAGGAGCCATGTATTAGTGGAAAAATTAGTGTTGGGGATTATTACAAAGATAACAATTGTGTTACAAGAAGTGTAAATAATGTGAATAATGCAAACAATTGTAATGCTGATAACAATAAAATAGTGGGGCGGTTCTGGTACAATTTTTTTTAGCAATTGTAATATGAATTGTATTTATTGCCAAAATTATGAGGTTAGTCAGCTTGGAAAAGGAAAAGAAGTCAGCATTGAAAGGCTTGCAGATATAATGATTGAACAACAATCAAGGGGTGTTAACAATATTAATTTAGTAACACCTACAATGTATGTATATCAAATTATTGAGGCAATAAAAATTGCAAGAAAAAATGGCTTAAAGATCCCAATTATTTATAATACAAATAGCTATGAAAATATTTCGACAATAAGGGCATTAAATGGGTATATTGATGTGTATTTACCAGATTTAAAATACTATTCGGATGAGATTGCAATAAAATATTCAAAAGCACCAAATTATTTTAAAATTTCTACAGAGGCAATAAAAGAAATGTACAAACAGGTTGGAGAGCCAATTTTTGATGAGAATGGAATAATAAAAAAAGGCGTTATTATTAGGCATTTAATATTGCCAAATCATATACAAAATACAGAACATATATTAAAATGGATAAAAGATACATTTGACAATAAAGTTTATGTTAGTATGATGGCACAATATTTTCCTACATATAAAGCAAAGAATGATGACAAATTAAATAGAAAAATTTCCACAAGAGAGTACAAAAAAGTGGAAAATTATATGTATACATTAGGAATTGAAAATGGATATATGCAAGATTTAGGCAAACATGAAGAAGAATTTGTGCCAATATTTGATTTGAGAAATGTTTAATAAATTGTTGTAAAAAATCTGCAAGATAAATAAATACAAGAAGTTAAGCTAAAAAGCAAAATAATTAGTAATAAAAGTAATATATTTGTAATAAAAATGAAATATTAAAATACTTGATAATTTTTAAATTATGTAGTATAGTTACATTAGTTTTATTATGGGATAACAAAGGAGGATTAAATAAATGGACGAAAATAATAATAGTAAAGTATATTCACAAGTTCCTGTTAAAGTTGGATTTTGGCAGAGATTTAAAGATTTTTGGACTCAACCAATTACTCTTGAATTAACTCCAAGAGAGAAAAAGATTTTTTCAGATGTTCATAATTTTTGGAATCAAGAAGTTGTTGTTGAGAATGGAGAAGTACATTTAAGAAAAGCTAAAGTAATTCAAGAAGTTTAATTAATAGTAAAATTCATAATTAATAGTAAAATTGATTAATATTCAATTCAATATGTAAATAAAAGAACCACTTATGTTTGTTAACTATAAGTGGTTTTTTTGGTGTTCATATGATATGAAAATAAAAAAAGTTTTGAGAGAAATCTCAAAACTTCTTTTTGGTTGGGCTAGCTAGATTCGAACTAGCGCATGTTAGAGTCAAAGTCTAATGCCTTACCACTTGGCTATAGCCCAATATTTAAAATTAAACGTTAAAATGAATATTATGAAAACATAAAAATATGATAATATGAATATATAAAATACTTATTAAATGGGGTAGAATGTGGGATTCGAACCCACGGTCTCCAGTGCCACAAACTGGCGCGTTAACCAACTACGCTAAATCTACCATATTTTACTATTCACTTTTTATATTTTTATTATAAATATTTAAATAAAACAATAATAAAATATTCGTTTCTAAAGAACATTATTATTTTACTACAAACAAGTTATCATTGTCAATGCTTTTTTAAAATTTATTGAAATTTTTATAGACAAAAAAGTAAAAAAATGATAAAATATGTGCATTAATATTGCGAAAAAATGAAGATTACAATAGAGCAATTTAAAACAGATTAATGTATCAATTTTTATTTTAAGCTGAGTATTGGAATAACATATTGGAGCAAAGAGAGAGGAGTGAATTTATTATGAGTGAAGAGAAATTAAATAAAAACTCAGAACGAGCTGTGACAAAAGATACAGGAGAAAATTCACAGAAAATTATGAGCGAAGAAAAGAAAAATTATAGTGATACTCTAAATTTACCACAAACTGATTTTAAAATGAGAGGAAATTTGCCTCAAAGAGAGCCTGAAATTCAAAAGGCTATTTTTGAGAATGGATTATATGAGAAAATTTTAAAAAAGAATGAAGGACATAAACATTTTGTTTTACATGATGGTCCTCCTTATGCAAATGGAGAGATACATGCTGGACATGCATTAAATAAAGTGTTGAAGGATACAATTGTTAGATATAAATCTATGAAAGGTTATTATTCACCTTATATTCCTGGATTTGATACACATGGAATGCCTACAGAGAAAAAAGCAATTGAAAAATTAGGCCTTGATAGAAATAAAATTCCTGTTCCTAAATTTAGAGATACTTGTAAAGAGTTTACAAAAAAATATAAAGATATTCAAACTGAAGGATTTAAAAGACTTGGTGTTTTAGGTGATTGGGAACATCCTTATATAACTTATGATCCAAAAATGGAAGCTAGACAGATTGGTGTTTTTGGAGATATGTACAAAAAAGGATATATTTATAGAGGACTTAAACCAGTATATTGGTGTACTGATTGTGAAACTGCATTAGCAGAAGCTGAAATTGAATATAAAGATGTAACATCAACTTCAATTTATGTAAAATTCCCAATTGTTGATGGAAAAGGTTTAATAGATACTGATGATACTTCAATTGTTATCTGGACAACAACGCCATGGACATTGCCAGGAAACACTGGGATAACAATTGGTGCAGATTTTGAATATAGCTTAGTTAAAGTTAATTATAAAAATGACGAAAGTAATGTATTAGCAGGTAAAGCAAATAGTGATTTAAACGTAGATGACAAGAAACAAATAAAGGAAAACAACAAAAAAGCTGTTAATGGTACAAATTCTGAAAAGTTAATATTGGCAACTGATTTGGTTGATAAAGTTATGAAACTTGCTGGTATTGAAGAATATAGAACTATAAAAACATTTAAAGGTAGCGAATTAGAGGGAATACTATGCAAGCATCCATTTTTAAATAGAACATCAAGAGTTGTATTGGGAAGCGAAGTAACTGTAAACGTTGATTTAGTAGAAGGTACTGGTTGTGTACATACTGCTCCTGCTTATGGTAAAGAAGACTATTTGCAAGGGCTAAAAGATAAGTTACCAATGATTGTTGAAGTAAATGAGAAAGGAATTCAACAGGATGGAGCAGGCCCATTCAAAGGAATGTTCTATGCAAAATCAAATAAAGCTATTGTAGAATGGCTAGATGAACACAACTTTTTATTGAAATCGGAGCCAATTACTCACTCATATCCACATTGCTGGAGATGTAAAAATCCAATTATTTTTAGAGCAACAAAGCAATGGTTTGCTTCAATTGATGGCTTTAGAGAAGATACATTAAAAGCTATTGAAACAGTAAAATGGCATCCATTAGACTGGGGCAAAAGCAGAATGTATGATATGATTAAAAATAGAAATGATTGGTGTATTTCAAGACAACGTACATGGGGTGTACCACTTCCAATATTCTATTGTGAAAAATGTAATGAACCTTATGTAACAGAAGAATCTATTGCAAAGATTCAGGAAATTGTAAAGAATGAAGGAACTAATGCATGGTGGGAGAAAACAGCAGAAGAATTAATGCCATACAATGCTAAATGTCCAAAATGTGGTTGTACACATTTTACAAAGGAAAAAGATATTATGGATGTATGGTTTGACTCTGGTTCAACACATCAAAGTGTACTTGTTGAGAGAGGGCTTGATTACCCAGCAGACTTGTATCTTGAAGGAAATGATCAATATAGAGGTTGGTTCCAGTCTTCATTATTAACATCTGTTGCTACAAATGGAATTGCACCATATAAAGAAGTGCTATGTTGTGGAATGGTTGTTGATGGACAAGGCAAAAAAATGTCAAAAAGCCTTGGAAATGGAATTTCTCCAAATGATATGTCTAAAAAATATGGAGCAGATATTGTTAGATTATGGGTACTTTCATCAGATTATGAGATGGACGTTAATTTATCAGATGAAATATTAAAGGGAATTTCAGATGTTTATAGAAAAATAAGAAATACATTAAGATATATGCTTGGAAATACTTATGATTATGACCCTGAGAATCCTGTTAAATATGAAGATATGCAAGAAATTGATAAATGGGCATTAACAAGATTGAACAAATTAATAAAAGATTGCACAAAAGATTATGATAATTATGATTTTAAGAATTGTTATCATGATGTAAATCAATTCTGTGTTGTTGATATGAGTAGTTTTTATCTTGATATTATAAAAGACAGACTATATACAGAGAAGGCTGATTCATTATTAAGACGTTCAGCACAAACTGCAATGTATTATATTCTTGATGCATTAACAAAAATATTAACACCAATGATTTCATTTACTGTTGAGGATGTATGGAAAGCTATGAAACATACAAAAAATGAAAATGTTGAAAGTCCAATGCTTACAGATTATCCTGTGGAAAATAAAGAATGGGATAATAATGAAATCGAGGAAAAATGGAACAAAATTATAATGATAAAAGATATTGCTTCAAAAGAACTTGAACTTTCAAGGGCTGACAAAGTAATTGGAAATTCCTTAGATGCACTTCTAACAATAACTGCTGGAACTGAAGATTATAAATTCCTAAAAGAAAATGAAAAAATAATCAGAGATGTTTTAATAGTTTCTCAGTTAAAATTAGTAGAAAATAAAAATGCAAAGAGTGTGTTGAAAAATGCAGATAAAAATAATGTAGAAGGCAATTTTGAGATTAAAGTAGAACATGCAAAAGGTGAAAAATGTGACAGATGTTGGCAATATTTTGAGCACCTTGAGGATGGTTTATGTGAGCGTTGCAAAAATGTGTTAAAACAATTGAACTAGTAAAAAAAGAAGGATTGGAAATGGAGTTAAGTGAGTTTAATTATGATTTACCAGAAGAACTAATAGCACAAGTGCCTATTAAAAATCGTGATGAGTCAAGACTAATGGTTTTAAATAGAAAAGAACATACTATTGAGGATAAAATCTTCAAAGATATAATTGATTATTTGGAGCCAGGGGATTGTTTGGTTAGAAATAATACAAAAGTTATTCCAGCAAGATTATATGGTAAAAAAGAAACAGGTGCAAATGTTGAATTTGTTTTACTTAAAAATATTGAAGGTGATGTATGGGAGGCTATGGTTCGCCCTGGTAATAAGCTACATAAGGGTGCAAAGGTTATTTTTGGTGATGGCTTAGGCGAAAATGGAAAAAGCTTGCTTGAAGCTGAGATACTTGATATTTCTGAAGATGGTACAAGAAAAGTAAAATTCACATATAAGGGCATTTTTAATGAAATTCTTGATAAAATTGGTTTAATGCCACTTCCACCATATATCCATGAGAGCTTAAAGGATAATGATAGGTATAATACTGTTTATGCAAAATATAAGGGTTCTGCTGCTGCACCAACTGCTGGATTACATTTTACACCTGAATTATTTGACAAGATTCGTGAAAAAGGTGTTGATGTTGCAAATGTTACTTTACATGTTGGAATTGGAACATTTAGACCCGTAAAGGAAGAAAAAATAGAAGACCATCATATGCATACAGAGCATTATTACATTAAGCAAGAAGATGCTGATAAAATAAATAAAGCAAAGTTATCAGGTCATAGAGTAATTTGTGTTGGAACAACTTCTTGTAGAACACTTGAAACAATAGCAGATCCTGAAACGGGGTTAGTAAAAGAATGTGAGGGAGATACAGGGATCTATATTTATCCTGGTTATAAATTTAAATGCATGGATGGTTTAATTACAAATTTTCACTTACCTGAATCAACTCTAATAATGCTTGTTTCAGCATTTGCGGGAAAAGATTATATAATGAAGGCATATAAACATGCTGTTGAGGAACGTTACAAGTTCTTTAGTTTTGGTGATGCAATGTTTATACAATAGTGTTTGCTACGCGCCTACTCATTTTAAATAATATGATTGGATTGTTACGCTTAAATTAAAAAGCCAAGTGTATTATTTAAAATTCGGGGCTTGTTGTTTGACCTCCCTTCCTATGTGACAATCAATAATCTTTCAAGATTATTGATTGCACCAGTAAAGTTTGGTCAAACATTCGCCTCGCTAATGCTCGTTGATCGCTACGCGCCCTACTCATTTTAAATAATACACTTGGCTTTTTATAAAATTATTGAAATAATGAAATTTTAAGGAGATATATGTATGGTTACTTACGAATTATTACATGTGGATAAAAACTCTGGTGCTAGAAGAGGTGTGATTCATACTCCACATGGTGATATTCAGACGCCAATTTTTATGCCTGTTGGGACACAGGCTACTGTTAAGTCAATGACGCCAGAGGAATTAGTGGAAAATGGGGCTCAAATTATTTTGGCTAATACATATCATTTATATTTACGTCCAGGAGATAAATTAGTAAAAGAGGCTGGTGGACTTCATAAATTTATGAGATGGGACAAGCCAATACTAACTGATTGTGGTGGTTTTCAAGTTTTTAGTTTAAGTGATTTAAGGACTATTTCTGAAGAGGGTGTTGAGTTTAGGTCATATTTGGATGGAAGTAAACATTTCTTTTCTCCTGAGAAGGTAATGGAAATTGAAGAAAATCTTGGTGCTGATATAATAATGTCTTTTGATGAATGTTGTCCATATCCATCAACTTACGAGTATACGAAAAATTCTATGGAGAGGACAACAAGATGGGCAAAACGTTGCAAAGATGCGCATAAAACAGACCAGGCATTATTTGGAATTATTCAAGGTGGTTTTTACAGAGATTTAAGAGAAAAGAGTGCGAAAGATTTAAAAGAACTTGATTTTCCAGGATATGCAATTGGTGGGATAAGTGTTGGAGAACCTAAGGAAAAGTTCCTAGAAGTATTAAGATATACAGCCCCAATGATGCCTGAAAACAAGCCAAGATATTTGATGGGAGTTGGTACACCTGATTATTTAATAGAGGCAGCACTTGCAGGAATTGACATGTGTGATTGTGTACTTCCAACGAGAATTGCTAGAAATGGAACTGCATTAACATCACATGGAAAAGTAGTTGTAAGAAATGCAACTTATGAACATGATTATGGTCCATTAGATCCCGAATGCAATTGTTATGCTTGTAGAAATTATACAAGAGCATATATTAGACATTTAGTAAAATGCAAGGAAATTCTAGGTATAAGATTGCTGTCAATTCATAATATAAATTTCTTGACTAATTTAATGGAAAGAGTTAGAATAGAAATCGAAAATGATAATTTATTAGAATTTTCAAAAGAATTTTACAAAAAATATGGATACATAGATTAGTTTATGATTTAAAGAAAGGAACATTAATATGAACCTTGTTCAAGAAAATCCAATTAATAATAAGAATCAAAAAAAGTTAAAGATTAGTCTCATCATAGTTGTAGTATTGATATTCTTATTGATTGCCACTGCTGTATTTTTATATTTTTATTTACAAAAGGAAATGAAAAAAAAGCTAAAAGTAGAAATTGATGGAATTGCGAATGCAAATCTTGCTAATGATGAGTCAAATGCTTTTTTTATAGAAAATGGAAAGATTTACACCTCAATATCGGATATTTCTAAAGAAATTGGATACACATATTATCCTGGAGAATATAAGGAATACACAGAATCAAAAAATAGTTGTTATGTAACTAATTCAAATGAACTTGTAGATTTTACTGCAAATTCAAATAAAATAAGAAAATATCCTTTGCTTTCGCAATCTGAGTCACAAGATTTTGAAATTGATGAGCCAGTTTCAGAAAGAGGGGCAAAATTGTATTTGTCTCAAGCAGGATTAGAGAGAGCCTTTAATCTGAAAATCAGATATAATCAAAATGAAAACAAAGTAACAATTGCAACATTAGCATATATCACATCTAAATATGAAAGCACTTTTTCAAATGTTGTAATAACAAAAAGCGGATTTTCAAAAGATGTTATTTTTAACAACCAAAAAGCATTATTAAGTAATTTAGTTGTTGTAAAAGATACTTCTTCTAATAATAATTTATTTGGAGTATCATTATATAAAGATAATCAATTAAGCAATATTATAAGTCCAAGATATAAAAGTGTTGAATATATAGAAGGCATTGATGATTTCATTGTTAAGACTGAAGATGATAAATATGGAATAATTGGAAAAGATGGTATTACAAAGGTTAAACCAAGTTATGATGCAATTTCCGAAATAGATAAAAATTATGGACTTTATCTTGTTTCAAATGGAGAAAAACAAGGTGTAGTTAATCAAAACGGAAAAATTATTGTTTATCAGGATTATGATCAGGTTGGATTAGACAAAAATATAGATGATAATAACGTTAAAAATAGATATTTGTTGCTTGATAACTGTATTCCTGTAATGGCGAATAATAAATGGGGATTGATAGATAAAGATGGAAATCAAATTACACCACTTGTATATGATGTAATTGGATGCTCTACAGTGAAAAATAGTAATAGTAGTACTAATTCCGTTGGAGTTACTTTAATTCCAGATATGGATGGAATAGTAGTAGGAAACACTTATGATGTGGATAATACTAAAATAACTAAGTATGGCATTGTAAATTCAAAAGGAAAATTAATTGTAGGAGTAACTGCAGATTCAGCTTTTGCTGTTACACTTGAAAATGTTACAAAATATTATTTATCAACAAATAATGAAAATATTGATATAGTTGAGTATTGGAAGAAGAATACTGCTGATCTTAATAACAAATTGGAAACAGAACAAAATACTGTGCAAAAACAAAATGAAACATTAAGCAATGAACAATAATTTTTGAATTTGGAAGGAGAAAATAACTTGAGTAATGAAGATATTATTTCTACAGTAGTTATAGTGATTATTTTACTTGTAATTTATTATTTTGGAACTTGTTCAAATAAAAAGAGAGAAAAAGAATTGAGAAAATTACAAGACAATCTTAAAGAAGGAGATAAGATAATTACTGTTTCTGGTATTTCAGGAGTGATAGATAAAATATTAGAAGACAGAGTTATTATAAAAACCTATCCTGATTTTACAAAGATAACTATAGAAAAGTGGTCAATAGCCTCTTTGGATGATAGAGAAAATTAATTTTTTGTAATAAAAAAAGATTATATATAATATATTTCAGTAGACCTAATAAAAATGAAAGGAATATATTATTATGAAAATTATAAAAGGTTCTCTATTTTCTATTTTTATAAGTGCAATTGGACTATTGATATTTGCATTTATTTTAACAAATACAAATATTTCTGAAAGCACAATTCCAATTGTGATAATTATTATTGCAAATTTGAGTATTTTTGTTGGAAGCATTATTTGTAACTGGAAAATTAAAAAAAATGGAATTGTTAATGGAATGCTAGTAGGATTAGTATATTTAATTATTATTTATTTAGCATCAAGTATTGCAATTAAAAGTTTTAATTTTAATTTAAAATCTATTATTATGATTTTGTGTTCAGTTATTTCTGGAACGATAGGTGGAATTATAGGTGTAAATATAAAAAAATAAAATAAAACAAAACAAAACAATCTTAAGATTATATTATTTAAATGTTTGGAAGGAAGAAAAATGAAAGCAATTAGAAATTTAAAAGTAATATTGGTTGTATTAATAGTGATATTAATTTCTGTAATATCATTTGGAGGTATCTATTATGTAAATAAAGGACGTATGACTAATAGATTGCCAGATTATATTTTAGGTTCGAATATAAAAGGATATAGACATGTAACTCTTGTTGCTTCTGAAGATACACAAGAAAACAAAAATAATACTAATTCAAATACTACAGAAAATACAGCAAATACTACAGAAAATACAACAAACACTACAGAGAACACAACAAATACCACCGAAAATACAACAAACTCTGTAAATACAGCTGAAAATTATAGAAAAAGTGCCAATATACTTAAGGGAAGACTTAAGAAATTAAATGTTGATAACTATAATATTACTTGCGATGAGAACTCTGGAAGAATAGTAATTGATATACCAGAAGATGATAAAACAGATATTATTCTTTCAGATTTGACTGAGATTGGAAAGTTTACAATAGAAGATAGTGAAACTGGTGAAGTTTTACTTGATAATAGTGATGTTAAATCTGTTAAATTTGGACAACAAAATAGTGAAAAAAGTAGTACATCTTCATTGGTAATGGGAATTGAGTTTGATAGCAAAGGGACAAAAAAATTTAGAGATGTGACTAAGGAATATCAAAATAATGTAAATGAAAATGTTGCAAATGAGACAAGCAATACAAGTTCTATGGATAATACAAATTCAACAGAGAATGCTACAAATGAGACAAGCTCATCTAAAAATTCAACTGAAGAATCAAATACTACAGATTCACAAAAATCGAGTGAGACAAAAGATAAAAAAGTAAAGATAAAAATAGATGATGCAGAGATTTTAACAACTGATTTCTCGGAGGTAATTGATAATGGTATACTTACATTAACTGTGGGAAATGCAACAGATGATTCACAAAAAAATAGTGCATTGAATATAGGTGCTATTATTGAAAATGATCCATTACCTGTAAAATATACAATTGAGGGAAACACATATATAGAGTCTCCTATTGATAGAAATACTTTAAATATAATTATTTATGCACTAATTATTATTGCATTAATTATTGCATTTGTTTTAATTATAAAATATAGAGCAATTGGAATTTTACAAGTTATTTTATCTGTAGGATATGTAGGGCTATTATTAATTGTAGTTAGATATGCAAACGTTGTTGTATCATTAGAGGGAATTTTATCTATATTTGTTTGTTATGTTATAAATTCTGTTTTTGCATTTATGATTAGCAAAGTCCTAAATAACAAAGAATTAACTAAAAAAGAAAGCAAGAAGTTAGTAAATAATGTTTATAAAAAATATTGCTTGATTGTTATTCCAGAAATGGTAATTGCTCTTATTTGCTTGTTTACGTCATGGAGCGCAATATTTAGTTTTGGAATGATATTGTTCTGGGGAATTGTGATTAGTTTTGTTTATAATTTTATTGTAACGAAATTTATAGAGAAATAGTTATTATTTAATTATTAAAAAGCAAAGCGTAATATTTGAAATAATATTACGTTGCTTTTTATAAAACTATTGACGAATAACTGAAAAAGATAGTATGTTGAAAGGAAAATGCAGAAATGAAAAAGAAAATATTGTGTATAATTTTTGTTATTATTTGTATTATTGACATAGCAATAACAGCAATAAAGGGGTTAAATGTTGGTTTATATTTTGGAGAGGGATATAATATATCTTTTTCAGAATCTAATATTAACTTGAAAGATATTAAATCTATAGCTAAAGATGTGTTTGGAAATAAATTTGTAGTACAAAAGGTTGAATTCTTTGATGATTCTTGCATGATAAAAGTTAAAAGTGTAAATGACGACCAAATTAATAATTTGTGTACAAAATTAAATGAAAAATATTCATCTGATTTGAAAAGTACAGATGTAAAGGTTGAACACATTTCAAATGTTAGAGTAAGAAATATTGTTGAACCATACATAATTCCTACTATATTATCTTTATTAATTGTACTTGGATACTATGCTATTAGATTTAGAGGGGCAAGTCAAATGTTTGGACTTGTAAAAACATTATTAATAGTTGATGTTTTAATTTATAGTGTTTATGCAATTGGAAGATTACCAATAAATGTTTTAACAATGCCAATATTAATAATTACATATGTATTGGTTGTTCTAGGATATACAGTTTATTCAGAGAAACAAAAAGAAAGTAGTAAATAAAAAACTAGAATGATAAAAATGCTTAATTTTTATCATTCTTTTTAGAAGTAAATAATTGTCTAAATATAATTATTAATATAGATTTATACCTCTCACATGTATAGAGATAGTGAAGGATAGAAAGGAATGATAGTAAAGATGGCAAAAAATAATAAAGAAAATAAAATTGAAAATGTAAATGAAGATGAAAATAGAAATGCAAAAGTAAATGGAAACAAAGATGAAAATAGTAATGCAAAAGTAAATGAAAACAAAGATGAAAATAGAAATGCAAAAGTAAATGAAAACAAAGATGAAAATAGGAATGCAAAATCAAGAAAAAACAAAAAAAGCAATATTGCTTTAAGAATTATAAAGATTGTGCTTGCTATTATTGCTATAATAATTGTTGTTGCTTACATTGCTATGAAAATGATAATTGGGAATAAACTAGGGAAAATGCAATATGAAAATATAAATGCTACAAGTGAGGAGCTCGGAATTTCTGATAATGAAAAGAAAAGTGAATTTAGAAATATTGCAATTCTAGGAATTGATTCACGCTATAATGATTATGAGGATTTTGCACGTACAGATTGTATCATGATTGCAAGTATTAATAAAAAAACTGGGGATATTAATTTGTTTTCAATTTATAGAGATACACTTGTAGAGATGGAACTTGATGGAAAAACTAGGCTTGATAAAATAAATCACGCATATTATGGTGGTGTTGAAAATACTTTAAAAACAATAAATACAAATTTTGATCTTAACGTTAGTGAATATGTAAATGTTGATTTTGAAGCTGTTGCTGACATGGTTGATGCTGTAGGTGGCGTTGAAATAAATATTACATCTGATGAGCTAAAATATATAAATAGTTATATAAAAGGTAACATGGAAGCAAATGGTACAAAATCTTCATATATAAAAAATACGGGACTTCAAAAGTTAGATGGAAATCAGGCTTTGGCTTATGGAAGAATTAGATATACTGAAGGTGGAGATTTTAAAAGAACTGAAAGAATGAGAACTGTTTTACAAAAGGTATTTGATAAATTAAAAGGAAAAAATGTAACCGAATTAAATTCAATTTTAAATGTTATATTGCCAAAAGTTCAAACAAATTTGACGAAGAATGAAATAGAAAGTCTTATTCCAAAAATGCTAAATACCAAAATTAATGCAACATTTGGATTTCCTTATAATGCATCATCAAAAGTGCTTGATTTGAAAGATTATTATAAAGGAACAACTAAAGGAAAAGATTATTATGATGTTCCTGTAGAACTAACAAATGATGTTGAAAGATTACATAGGGAAATTTTTGGAGAAGAGAATTATACAGCTCCAGATAAAGTTAAGGAAATTTATGAAGAGATAAAAAAAGTTGCAAAAATAAGTTAGAAAAAATAAGTTGTTAGGAATTAGCTGTCAAGAGCAAATCATTGTGAACAAGTTGATAGGAATAAGTTATTATGAATAAGTAAGAATAGTTATATAATAATGAAATAAGGGATTACAATGGAAATAAAAGAATGGTTTAAGAAAGAAAATAGAAGAAAATTAATTATTAGTACTATAATGTTGTTGTTGATTATTGCATGGATGATTTTAATATTTCAGTTTTCATGCATGAATTCAGAAGATTCGGACAAAGCAAGTAGTGAGACGGTTGCCACAATAATTGAGAATAGCTTAAGAGTTACAAATAAAATAGGTGCAACACATTCATATTCAACTCATAATGATATATTAAATGCTTCAAAAGTATTAAATCCATTAATGAGAAAAGTAGCACATTTTTCTGAATACTTTATTTTAGGAGTATTGATAATAATTTTTTTGAATTATGTTATAGAAAACAAAAAATACATAATTGTGTTTTTAATAAGTCTTGTAATTTGCGCATTATATGCCACATCAGATGAATTTCATCAAGTTTTTATATCAGGAAGATCAGGACAGGCTGTAGATGTATGTATTGACACATTAGGAGCTCTTACAGGAATAATTTTATACTCGACATATTATTTAGCATATTGGATTGGGAAAAAGAAAAGACATTAAATTTTATAGTAAAAATTAATTACGAATTTTAGTTTTAAAAATGAAAACACAAGTAATAAATGGATTAAATCAGCGATAGGGAGCAATCATCATGGAAAATGTAGTTAAAAAAGTAAATAAGGAAAGAAATACAAATATAGAGGCACTAAAGTTATTGGCAATTTTGCTAATAATAATTTTTCACATAGTGCAAACACTAACAGATAACCCAAATGTGACAAAAACATTTTGGGTATGGAATGCTACAGAAGATGTTACCACAATAATTTTAAGTATTATCAGAGGTTTTGGAGCATTAGGTAATTCAATATTTTTTATGTGTTCTGCATATTTTTTATTAAATTCAAAAAAATCGAACAAGAAAAAAATAATATATATGATAATTGAAATTTTTTCTGTTTCAATTTTAATATTATTAATTAGTCAGATACCTTTATGGAAGATAAATATCAGTAAGGAAATAAGATTTCAATCACTTTTTCCAACTACATATTCAACAAATTGGTACTTAACTTGCTACATTTTATTTTATTTGATCTGTCCAATATTAAATTATTTGATAAAGAATATCAATCAAAAACAATTATTGATATGGGTTTCTTTTATGTCATTTTTGTTTATTGGTATTAATTTTATAAATAATGGTGCATATTTCAGCAATAATTTGATATTATGGATTACAATTTATTTAATTATGGCATATATAAAATTATATTGTGACAAATTCTCTAAAAATAATAAGGCGATGTATATTATACTTTTTTCAAGTATGGTTTTACATTTAATACTCATGATTGTTACAAATGAGCTTGGTTTGCATCATAAATATTTTTATGATAAAGTGATGAAATGGAATACAAATAATAATCCGTTTTTTATTGCAATTGCTATGTCATTAGTTTTTATTGCAATAAATAAGAAACCATATGTTAACAAATTTTTGAATAAGATTGCTAGTTATTCATTACTAATTTATATAATACATGAAAATATTATTTTAAGAACGTATGTAAGACCACAATTAATAAATTTTATTTATGCAAAGTGGGGATATAATAAGTTATTTCTTGAGATATTTATTTTAGCAATATTCATATATGCATGCTCAATAATATTAAGTATTATTTATACATTTTTATTTAAAAGATTGCTTGGATATTTAACAGAGAAAATTTATGATTTATTGTGTAAATTTGAAAATAAATATGTAAATTTGGTAATGAGAATAAAATAATAATGAATTATTTATTTGAAAAAGAATATATATTGTTTGTTACAAGTTAACAGGTTCATTGCATGATGTTTAATAAACGAGTAAGGGCGCGTAGCGAACAACGAGCGTAAGCGAGGCGAATGGACGATAAAACCTTGATTCGCGCAAAAAATCATTGAAATGATTTTTTGTCGCATTAGGATAGCCTCGTCCAACAAGCCAACGAGTTATTAAACATCATGCAATGAACCATTAACCAGTAACTATTGTTTTAAAATTTATTATTGTTTTACTTGACTTTAATTTGAAAATATTAGATAATATTTTATATAGATATATTATGATAATGAATAAAACGAAAGAAAGTAAAAAATAAGAAAAAAGATGGAGAAAAAAATGAAAAGAAAAATTGAATTAAGTAAGATTATTTGTGCATTTTTAGTAATTGTTGCAATGCTTGCAATTTTATGTACGAATTTTGTTTATGCAGAAAGTGAAACTAATACAGAAGAAAGTGAAACAAACAATAAGTTTTCATTTCTATTTGATTTTGGGACTGGAGTTTCAAATAACGGAATTTTAACAATTAAATGGAACATTAAGACAAATGGGACAATAAATTATTCTTCAATTATTGCTATTGCAGGAACTTTGCAATATGATAAATATGCTTTTGAAAATCCAACGATACAAGGGGAAAATGGTTTTACTGCAACATTTAATTCAGAAAACGAAAAATTTGTATTAGATGCTTCTAGTTTTAAAGAAGGTCAACAGATTGCTACAATAACTTTAAAAGCAAAACAAATACCAAATGAATATAATTGTGAAATTGGTTTATCTGACGTACAAATTGCAAGTGGGAAAGATGATAAAGAAATCAATAAATCGTATTTAAAAATTGGAACTGTAAAGGTGCCAGCTGACATATATGTTAATGATGATAATAATAATAATAATATAACAAATAATGTAATAGCAGAAAACACAGATACTAATTCAAATATTATTTCAGATACTAATTCAAATATTATTTCAGATACAAATTCAAATGGTGAAACAATCGTTAATGCAAATACTACAATCATAAATCAGGATAAATATATTGAACCAATAAAAGACACTACCACAAGTAATAAACCTATTCCACAAACAGGAATGAAAATTACAATATTTGTAGTACTAGGGGTAGCAATTTTAATTGGAATAATAACTTTTATTAGATATAAAAAGTTTTATGATTAAAATAATGATAATGAAAATTAGTTGATTAGTATAGAAAAAATTTAAAAAATAAATTGCGGGGAGCTTTCAAAATGGAAGAAAATGAAGAAATTGATTTAAAGGACTTTTTTAGAATTTTATGGAAAGGAAAGGATGTAATATTAATTTTTACAATCATAGGAGTTGTTATTGGTTATGTATATACAATGTTTTTGTTAAAACCTAAATATACATCATATACAAAATTAATAATGGTTCAAACAAATGCTTCAGGTGACAATTCAAAAAGTATTACTCAAACTGATGTAACGATGAATGATAAACTTGTTGCTACATATCAATCTCTTGCTACGACCAATTCTGTCGTTAGAGAAGTAATAAGTAATTTGGGGTTAAATGAGAGTGAGGATAGCTTAAGAAAGAAAATAAGTGTCACAAGCGAAAAATCAACACAAGTAATTATTATTTCTGTAACAGACTCTAATCCAGAAATATCAGCAGAAATTGCAAACGAGTTAAGTGAAGTATTTTCACGAAAAATAAGTGAAATATATAAAATTGACAACATTAATATTGTTGATAAAGCAGAGGTACCTACAAAGCCAAGTAATGTAAATCATAAAAAAGATATTTTAATCTTTGCAGTTGCTGGTTTTATAGTTGCAGTAAATTTGGTATTTTTGAAAAATATATTTGACAATACTGTTTCAACAAAAGAAGAAGTTGAAAAAGAATTAAATGTAATTGTATTAAATGAAATACCAGATTGTACAGATTTAATATCACATAATAGAAATAGATAGAAAAGAAAAAATTAATGGTTATAGATAAACCTTAAATCTAAATTTTGGTTAAGGAGAATGGTGTAGTAGCCATAAAAAAATATGAATAGAGAAATAATAACAAATAATGATCCAAAATCACCTGTTTCAGAAATTTTTAGAACATTAAGAACAAATATTCAATATATGAAAAGAAAGGATAATACACAGTCAATTTTAATCACGAGTACTGTGCAAGGAGAAGGAAAGTCATTTATAGCATCTAATTTAGCAGTAACATTTGCTCAAGCAGGAAAAAATACTATTATTATTGATGCCGATATGCGTAGACCAAGACAAAATAAAGCGTTTGAAACACAAATGTATCCTGGATTGTCTAATTATTTATCAGGCGTAGATTTAGATAGAATGAAAAGAAAATTGAAGTTTGAGGATTGCATTTATCAAACGCAGGTGGAAAATTTGTGGATTATGCCATCTGGAAATATTCCACCAAATCCATCAGAGTTATTACAATCTTCAAAATTCAGTGATTTAGTAAAAGAATTGGAAGAAAAGTTTGAAATAATAATTTTTGATGGAGCACCTTGCTTAGCTGTTACAGATTCAATGATTATTTCAAGACTAGTTGACCATACTGTTTTGGTTTGTGCACAGAATTTTACAAAAATTGATGACCTAAAACAAGTAAAAAAATTAATTAATCAAGTAGGTGGAAATATCGCAGGAGTAGTTATTAATAAAGCTAAATTCTCTAAAAAGAGATTAGAGTATTCATATTATGCAAGCAATAATGGTTTGGTTTCATCAAAAAGCAGGCATCAAAAAGATGATTATTTAAATTTTAAAACTAGTCATGAAAAGAGTGAAAATGTAAAAAACAGAGGAACTCACAAGAGTGCTACAATAAAATATAATAATGTGAATTGGGCAAGCAATGATTCAAAAAAAACAATAGATGAAACTTATAAAAAAAATAATGAAAAATCAAACGATAAAGATAATGCAATTTCAAAGAATGCAGGAGAAAGTAATAAGAAATTAGATTCTCAAAATAAGGATGTAGGTAATAGTGATAATACAGAAGATAAGTCATCTGATAAAATTAATGAAATACTTAAACAGATAAAAGAAATGAAGGATAGTAGTAAATAATCATAGATAGAGGTAATTTATATGATTGATATACATTGTCATTTATTGCCACAAATAGATGATGGATCACAAAGCGTGATGGACACACTTGAATTGTTTAAAGAAGCATGTAATGCTGGATTTACAAAAATAATAACTACATCGCACTATATTTCTGATGGAAGATTTGTAACTAATTCTTATGCAAGACAAAAACTAATAAATGCATTTCAAGAAATTTTAAATGAACAGAAAATAGATCTTGAATTGTATAATGGTGCAGAAGCTTATTTAAGTATGGATCTACCGGAATTATATGAAAATGGTACTATTCCAACACTTGCAAACAGTAGATATGTTTTATTTGAATTACCAATGAGCCAGAAAACATTATATGTGGAAAATATAATTAATAAACTTGAAGAGTTAGGATATATTCCAATAATTGCTCACCCAGAGAGATATGATTATGTAAAAGAAAATATTAATGAGGCGTTGAAATGGGTTGATATGGGGGCATATTTGCAATGTAATTATGGAAGTATTATGGGACAATACGGAGGTCATGCAAAAAAAACAATAGTAAAATTGTTTAAAGAGAATGCAGTTACGTTTTTAGGAACAGATACTCATAGGGTAAATACAAATTATACAAATTTGAAATATGCAATTAATGAAATAAAGGAAAGAATAGGCGCTGAGAGATTTTATAAACTTTCTAATGAAAATCCAGAAAAGATTATTAAAAATGAAACTATTTATAGAACCTAGAATGTTGTTGCTATGTCAAATTGTAATATTATATAAAATCTTAATTTTATATAAATAATAAAGATATATACAAAAATGAGTTTTAAAGGAGAATTTAAATGCCAAGTATCAAATTAGATTTTAGTAATACAGGAATCGAAAAAGAAGATATCTTAGTTCATTCTGATGTTGTAAAAGAGATAGACGATGAACTAATTGAGAAATCCAAAAAGAAGAGAGAATTTGTGGGATGGCTTAATTTTCCAAGTAAATACAAAAAAACAAATGAATACAAAAAAATAAAGGCAGCAGCAAAAAGAATTCAGTCAAATTCTGATATTCTTATTGTAATTGGGATTGGCGGTTCTTATTTAGGGGCAAGAGCTGTAATTGAGGCTTTACATTCTTCAATTTATGAAACAGATAGCTCAAAAACTCATGTAATATATGTTGGAAATAATTTGAGCCCCGATTATTTAAATGATGTTATACAAGCAATTGAAGGTAAGAATTTTAGTATAAATGTTATTTCAAAATCTGGAACAACAACTGAGCCAGCAATTGCTTTTAGAATTTTTAGAGAAATAATTGAGAATAAATATGGTCTTAAGGAAGCTCAAAAAAGGATATATGTTACAACAGATGAGAAAAAAGGTGCTTTAAGAGAATTAGCAGAATCTGAAGGTTACGAAACTTTTGTTATTCCTAATAATGTGGGGGGAAGATTCTCTGTACTTACGCCGGTTGGGCTTTTGCCAATTGCGGTAAGTGGAATAGATATTGATGAACTAATGGATGGAGCCATTGAATCAGAAGATAAATACTCAGATTCTTCACTTGAATATAATGAATGTTATCAATATGCTGTTTTTAGAAATCTAATGTATGATGAGGGTAAATCTATAGAAATTTTAGCCTCGTATGAACCAAAAATGCATTATTTTGTTGAATGGTGGAAACAGCTTTTTGGAGAAAGTGAAGGAAAAAATGGTAAAGGATTATTTCCAGTAGGATGTGCTTTTACTACAGATTTACATTCACTTGGTCAATATATTCAAGATGGTCAAAGAATAATGTTTGAAACGGTTATTAATTTTCAAGAAAGTAATACTGATATTACAATTAATTTAGATGAAAACAATTTGGATAATTTGAATTATCTTGTTGGAAAAAAACTTTCATTTATAAACCACAAAGCTATGGAAGGAACTATAAAAGCACATGTAGATGGTGGAGTTCCAAATGTTTTGATAAATGCAAAAAGACTGAATGCACATACAATTGGTGAGTTAATATACTTTTTTGAAAAAGCATGTGCAATGTCAGCAGAACTTATGGAAGTTAATCCATTTGATCAACCTGGTGTTGAAAAATACAAAACTAATATGTTTAAATTATTAAATAAACCTGGATATAATAAGTAGAAAAGTGTTATTTAGATATATTACATATACTGTATTAATGAAAATTTTGAAGGGAAATGCAATGAAGATTTTAGCTATAGGAGATTTGATTGGTCAGAGTGGACTGAATAAATTAAAAAAAGAGTTGCCTAATATACAAGAGGCTGAAAATATTGATTTCACTATTGTAAACGCGGAAAACGTAGCAGGAGGAATGGGAATTTCAAAGAGTGATTATAGTGAATTGTGTAAGCTGAGTATTGATGTTTTAACAATGGGAAATCATACATGGGGTAAAAAGGATATTTTTACTTTTATAAATAATTCAAATATTATTAGACCAGCTAATTATTCTAAAGGAGTACCTGGCAAAGGGTTCACAATAATACAAAAAAATGATAGGAAAATTGCAGTAATTAATTTGATTGGTAGAACAGATATGTCTGTTTTATCTAATAATCCATTCACTACAGTTGAAAATATTATTAAAAATATTGAAGCGGATTGTATTATAGTAGATTTTCATGCAGAGGCTACAGCTGAAAAAATTGCAATGGGATATTTTCTTGATGGAAAAGTTTCTGCCGTATTTGGAACACATACTCATGTTCAAACTGCAGATGAACAAATACTAAAAAAAGGTACTGGTTTCATTACAGATATAGGTATGACTGGACCAGTAAACTCTGTGATTGGAATGGATATAGATACGTCATTAAGAAGATTTTTAACTTCTATTCCTGAAAGATATAAATTGGCTGAAGGAGATTGTAAGCTTAATGGTGTTGTTTTTGAAATAGATGAAAAAAATGGAAAAACAAAAAAGCTTTATAGGATTGTTTGTTAAAGCTTTTAATACCATAATTACATTTGCATAATATTAGATAACTGTGTTATTAGATATTATGCATTTATTTTATACCAATTTTAAAATGGAAAAAATTGTCATAAAAAGTCGATAAGTTTTTTAAAAAGAATTGGAAAATACTGGACATTTTCTTTTTAAAGTATTAAAATATATTTGTAATTACAAATTGAAATAATATTAATAGGAGGAAAAATGGAAGTGTTAAAAATTTCGTCAAAATCAAACCCAAATTCAGTAGCAGGAGCAATTGCTGGAATGGTAAAAGAAACTAGAAAGGCAGAAATGCAGGCAATAGGAGCTGGAGCTTTAAATCAAGCTGTTAAGGCAGTAGCTATTGCAAGGGGCTTTGTTGCTCCATCTGGTGTAGATTTGGTTTGTATACCTGCTTTTGCTGATGTTGAAGTCGAAGGTGAAGATAGAACTGGAATAAAACTAATTGTTGAATCTAGGTCATAATTTGTAAATAAAAAATATAAGATGGTGTTTAAACATATAGGATTTTATAAAATTAAATAGGGGGCGATAAACTTCATTAATGAAGTTTATTTGCCTTTTTATTTTATTTGACGTTATAATTTGTATTTATATATATGCTTACTATTAAAATAAATAATATATTTGGGCGAATTGTAACTATTTGAACTAAAACGTATTGCAAAAATTAGATAATTATTGTATCATAAAGTGGTAAACAAGCATAATAAAATTATGAAGAGTTTGCAAATGAAATTGCAAATAATATAATAAATATTTTACAGAAAAGGATAGATATGAAATATAATAATGTTTTTAAATATATTTTTGTAATTGTTGTAATAGTGTTAATTTTAGGATCAGTTTACTTGGTGTATTACAAAAAAAGTAGTAATATTGAGAGTGAAATAGATGAAAATGATACAAATCAAGTACAACAAATTTCAGTTGTAGAAAATTTAAAAATGGGTGTACAAAGTTTCGATACTTTAAATCCACTTTTAACGAAAAATAAAGAAATAGTTAATATTGATAAACTAATTTTTGAACCATTAGTAAATATTACTTCTGATTATCATACAGAAAATTGCTTGGCAAAGGAAGTAAATAAAACAGGAGACAATCAATATATAATAAAACTAGATAGTAATATTAAATGGCAAGATGGAGCAAATTTAATATCAAAAGATGTTCAGTATACAATTGAATTATTAAAGAGTTTAGATTCAATCTATTCACCAAATGTTAGTCATATACAAAGTGTAGATATTCCAGACTCAGAAACTGCTGTTATTACTCTTGATCAAAACGTTCCATTTTTTGAGTATTATCTTGATTTTCCAATTGTATCAAGTGCTTATTATTTTAATGAAAATTTTGCAAATTCAACAAAAATACCTATAGGTACCGGAATGTATAAAATAGCGAGTATTGACAATGAGAATATTTTGTTAGTAACTAATGATAGATGGAGAAAGATAAAAGATTCTAGACCTAAAACTCAATCAATTACAATCCATAGATATAATGCAATTGGAGAAATGTTTAATGCTTTTAAATTGGGAAATATAGATATCATAAATACTCAAATGTCTAACTATTCAGATTATGTTGGAACAATGGGATATAATAAAAAAGAATATTTAGGAAGAAATTTTACTTATATTAGTTTTAATTGTAATGACTCAATACTATCTGATAAAGCTGTTAGAAAAGCAGTTTGTATGGGAATAAACAAGGAAAATATAGTATCAACTTTATTTACTGGAACGAAAAGTGTTGCAAATACATGCTTGGATTATGGTAGTTATTTAAACAATTCTGACGGAGTGGTTTCATATAATTTAGAACAGGCTAAAAAGGAATTGCAAGATAGTGGATGGACTTATACGGGAAATAGGTGGCAAAAAACTATTGATAGATATGCAAGAAAATTAATTTTATCTGTTGTTGTAAATGAAAGTGATCAGGAAAAAGTAAATGTAGCTAATGCAATAAGCAGTCAATTAAATGAAATAGGAATAAAATTAAATGTGTCTAAAGTAAGTCCTGAAAGATATTATCAATATTTAAATGAAAAAAACTATCAGATGATTTTAACTGGAGTTGATAATTCTATTAGTCCCGATTTATCATATTTCTGTGGTGAAAATAATTTGGCTAATTATAATAATGCCGATGTTGCCTCTCAAATAACAGACATGGATAAAATAAAAGATGCGCAAAAACAGGTAAATGAAGATGTTCCATACTTGGGACTATACAGGAACAAAGGATATGTTATTCTCAATGCAAATGTTGGTGGAAACTTTACACCAAATAGTTATTTTACTTATTATAATTTTAATGAATGGTTTAGGCAACAGTAACTATGGTTAATGGTTCATTGTATGATGTTTAATAACTCGTTGGCTTGTTGGAACTTGTAACATATTCTGAAAAAAATTTAAAAATTTGCTTGACAATTTTTTAAAATAATATATAATGTTATTACACAAACAAACGTTTCATATTTTAGAAAGGTTTATAGGTTAATCCTTTTGAAAAACCTAAATATTTTATACAAGGATGATAATTATGAGTGCAAAGAAAAGTGATAATCTTGAAGGTGGAAAGATTTCTGAAGAAAAAAGAAAAGCATTGGAAGTTGCAATGGGACAAATTGAAAAGGAATTTGGAAAAGGTTCAGTAATGAAACTAGGAGAATATAAAGGAATGAATGTAGAGTCAATTCCAACTGGAGCATTAAGTCTAGATGTTGCCTTGGGAATTGGTGGAATTCCTAAGGGAAGGATTATAGAAATTTTTGGACCTGAATCTTCAGGAAAAACTACATTAGCATTACATATGATTGCTGAAGCACAAAAAAAGGGTGGAGAAGCTGCATTTATAGATGCAGAGCATGCATTGGATCCAGTATATGCAAAAAATCTAGGAGTAGATATAGATAATTTAATTGTTTCACAACCTGATACTGGTGAGCAAGGACTTGAAATTGCTGAAGCTCTTGTAAGATCAGGTGCTATTGACATTATTGTTGTTGATTCAGTTGCAGCATTGGTTCCTAAAGCTGAAATAGACGGAGATATGGGTGATGCTCATGTAGGTTTACAGGCAAGATTAATGTCTCAAGCTTTAAGAAAATTAGCTGGAGTTATAAATAAATCAAATAGTGTAATTATATTTATTAACCAATTAAGAGAAAAGGTTGGAGTAATGTTTGGAAACCCTGAAACCACTCCAGGGGGAAGAGCTTTAAAATTTTATGCTTCTGTTAGACTTGACATTAGAAGAATTGAAAGTATTAAGCAAGATGGAGAAGTAATTGGAAATAGAGTAAGAGTAAAAGTTGTAAAAAATAAAGTTGCTCCACCATTTAGGGAAGCAGAATTTGACATTGTTTATGGTAAAGGAATATCTAAATCAGGAAATATTCTTGATTTAGCTGTTAGTCTTGATATTGTAAATAAAAGTGGTGCATGGTTTTCTTATAATGGAGAAAGAATAGGACAAGGTCGTGAAAATGCTAAAAAATATTTAGAAAATAACCCAGAAATAATGGATGAAGTAGAAACAAAAGTTAGAAAACATTTTGATGAGGCATTTGAAAAGAGCTTAAACGGCGCTGATAAAAATGCACAAGCACTGGAAGAAAATGATGATGATGAATTTGATGAAGATAGTGATGATAAGGAATAATAATGAAAATTTATAGCCTCGATGAAATAAAGAAGTTATCAGAGAATGGAGACTTTAACAAAGAAAATAATTTTGGGTATTCATTAGTAGAATTTGATAATGCAAAAACTAAAATCTTAAAATATGTTTTGTATAAAAAAAGAAGTGAGAATGAAATCATTAAGAAATTTGAAAATGAATTTGATTCGGATTTGGTTCTGGCTGTAGTATCTGAGTTAAAAGAAAAAGGCTATGTTAATGACGTAAATTACATAAAAAGAAGTATAAATGAATTTATGGCATTGAAAAATTTATCTATGTATGAAATAAAATATAAACTAATGTCAAAAGGAATCAAAACATCTGATATTGAAGATTATTTTTCTCAAAATTATGAAATTCTTCTTGAATATGAAAAAACTTCTGCTAAAAAAATAGTTAAAAAAAAGTCTTCAAAAATGGATTTGTTGGAAGTTAAGAAATATCTAATGAAGAAAGGATACAAAAGTGATAGTATTAAGGAAGCATTAAATTATTTGCAAAATGATAATAAATAGTGCTAAAACATATAACATACAAATCAGTAAGCAAAAAAAGGAGAATGGATGCAAAATATTTTTACATTAGAAACAAAAAAATATAGTATTAAAATAAATAATTTTGAAGGTCCTTTAGATTTATTATGTCATTTGATTGATTGTAATAAAATGGATATTTATGATGTAAACATTAATGAAATTACAGACCAGTATATAAAATACTTAGATGAGATGCAAAAAATGGATCTTGAAGTTACGAGTGAATTTTTGATTATGGCTTCAAATTTATTATATATAAAATCACGAAAATTATTACCAAAGCAAAGTGAAAATAATTCTGAAGAGATGCTTACTGAAGAAGAGCTGTTATCTAGGATTATAGAATATAAACAATATAAAGAAATAAGTAAAGATTTTTTAGCGTTATATAATGAAAATTCAAAAAAAGTTTTTAGAATTTCACAGGAAAGAATCGAGTTACCGAAACAAACAATTAGTAATGAATATAGTTTTGACGATTTATGCAATTGTTATAGAAAGATAATTTCTAGAAATAAAGAAAAAGTAAATAAAAATGCAAAAAATATTGAAAAAATTGCTATAATTGATAATTATACTGTTGCTGACACTGTAAAGACTATGTTTAGGGAATTAATAAAAAGAAAAAAATTTATATTTAATAAATTATTTTCTACAAATAAATGTAATAAACAAGAAGTTGTGACTGCATTTTCTGGACTTTTAGAAATGTCAAGAAAAAGCAAAGTGTTAACAAAACAAACAAAATTATTTGGAGAGATAGAAGTAGAAAAAAAGAAAAGAATAATGGAATAATAAATGTAAAAATGGAAAAAACTACTGTAAGGAGTGTATCAAATATAAAAAGTATATGATACAAGTTAATATGGTAGTTTTTTATTTTATTATTATAAATATAATAATGGTTTTTATAAATGTATTTTTTATGATGTTTTCGTTAATGAGCGTTGAGATTAATAATTTTGAAATTGTCGGTCTAAACGAAATTATAAATTTGATTTCCGATATAAAACATAAAAATTATTTAGACGTGGTAAATTACATAAATTTTGAAATCATAATAAAAATACAATTATTTAATAGATTTACATTAATAAAAATAACATTAAAAAGTGAAAAAATAAGAAAAATTGCAGAGAAAAAAATAAAAAAAGCAATTAAAAAAAACAAGTTGAAATTTAATAAAAATAAAAATAAAAATAAAAACAAAAATAAAAATAAAAATAAAAAAAGCAATATTATAATAAAAGGAATAAAGCAAATTTTTATTACAGTAATTATAAAAATGATTAAAATAGAAGAAATAAAACTAAATTGTTTAATTGGATTATCTCGAGCGGATGTTACTTCAATTGTTATAGGATTTTTTAATTGTATTATTTCATTAGTAATAGCTTTATACTTTACAAAAGTAAGTAAAGATAAAATTAAGATTGAAAAAAACGCATTTAAATATAAGATTTATCCAATATATTCTGATAAAATAGAAATAAAAGGAAGTTCAGTTGTGAAAGTATCATCAAAAATATATTAACAATAAAGAATAGAATAGAAAAAAATGGAAATAATACTTGTAAATTGTTATAGGTTTATAGGTAAATCCTTTTTAAAAATCTAAAATTTAGGTAAGGAGATGAAATGGTTAATAAAAATATTGACTGGAAAAATATGAGTGAATATACAAGTGAATATCCAATAGAAGGTTTAATGAATACAGCCATGAATTCTATAAAAGACATGGTTGATGTTAATACGATAATTGGGGATCCTATAGAAACAACAAATAATGTTGTGGTAATTCCTGTTTCCAAAGTTAATTTTGGTTTTGTTGCAGGAGGAACTGAATTTAATGGAAAAGATCAAAAAAATGCTACTTTAATTTCAAATAAAGAAGAAGGAAATAAAAAAGACGAAAAAAGAATGCCATTTGGTGGAGGATCAGGAGCAGGAGTAAGTATTTCACCTATTGCTTTTATAATTATTCAACAATCAGGAGTAAAACTTTTGCCTGTAGATCATTCTTCAGCTTTAGATAAATTATTAGACTTTGTTCCAGATTTAATTGATAAGACTCAAGAAATGATAAATAAAAAGATAGATAACATTTCGCCAATTGAAAAAAATGTTAATACCCCAAAAAATGAAATGAAAGTTGCAAAAGATATTGATTATGAGTATGATGAGACAGATATGTAACTATTATTTCAATAAAAATTACAAATAGCCTTTAAAAAAAAAGAATAATTGTGTATAATATTAGAAGTTAATTCAAAAGACATATATTATATAGGAGGCAGTTATGAAAATAGGAATAGTTGGATTACCAAATGTGGGAAAGAGTACATTATTTAATAGTATTACAAATGCTGGAGCAGAATGCGCTAATTATCCATTTTGTACAATTGAACCAAATGTGGGAGTGGTTGCAGTACCAGATGAAAGATTAGACGTTCTTGGAAAAATGTATGATACTGATAAAATCACACATGCAATAATTGAATTTGTTGATATTGCAGGTATTGTAAAAGGTGCTAGTAAAGGAGAAGGATTAGGTAATAAATTTTTGGCACATATACGTGAAACAGATTCAATACTTGAAGTTGTAAGATGTTTTGATGATTCAAATATTGTACATGTTGATGGAAATGTTGACCCAATCAGAGATATTGAAACAATAAATTTAGAATTAGAGCTAGCTGATTTAGAGACAGTAAATAAAAGAATTGACAGGGCGTCCAAATTAGCAAAAGGAGATAAAAAATATATACAAGAAGAAGAAGCATTTAAAAAGGTAAGGAAGACACTTGAAGAGGGAAATAGGGCAATTTTAACAGATCTTACAGATGAAGAAAAATTAATAATAAAAGATGCTTTTCTACTAACAATGAAACCCGTATTATATGTTGCGAATATTGCAGAAGATGAAGTGGGAAAAGATGAGAATGAATATGTAAAATTGGTAAAGGAATATGCAAAAAAAGAAAAATCTGAAGTTGTAGTTTTATCCGCAAAATTAGAAGAAGAATTGTCAAGCTTAGAAGGAGAAGATAAAGAAGAGATGCTTTCCGCAATGGGAATTGATGAATCAGGACTTGACAAAGTAATAAAGAAAAGTTATTCATTGCTAGGATTGATATCATTCTTGACTGCAGGAAAGAAGGAGACGAGAGCATGGACAATAAAGCAAGGAACTAAAGCTCCTCAAGCTGCAGGTAAAATACATACTGATTTTGAAAGAGGTTTTATAAAAGCTGAAGTTATTTCTTATAATGATCTTGTAAAAAGCGGAAGTGAGGCAAAAGCAAAAGAACTTGGTCTTATTAGACTTGAAGGAAAAGACTATATTATGCAAGATGGCGATGTGGTAGAATTTAAATTTAATGTCTAAAAATGAAAAAGATGAAAAAATTAAAGAAATTCAAAAAAATTAAAGAATTTAAAAGAATTTTAAAAGAATTTTAAAAAAAATTAAAAAAAATAAAGAATTTTAAAGAATTTTAAAAAAAATATTGACTAAGGAAAAAAAAAAGTGTATCATATTAGTAATGAGTGATTAACATTGTAAAAAATTACTAGTTATATATTTTTAACAAATGTAAATAATAATAATAAAATAGGAGAAAAAAAGATGAAGAATTTAAAAAGTTTATTAATAGTTTTAGTATCAATGGTTGCTTTTGTTTTAGCATTTAGTTTAAAAGGTGTTTATGCTACAGAAAGTCTTGTATTAAATCCTGGAACATCAGGCACAGCTACTTCAAATACAGCTACATCAAACACAACTACTACAAATTCAGTTGCAAATACAACTACAAATAATACTACAAACACAACAAGATTAAACACAACAAATACTGCAAATACTGCAACTACAAATAATATTAATAGTAATGTAGAAAAAGATTTGCCAAAAACTGGTGAAACTGATACTTATATTATTGCAGGAATTGGAGCAGTTGCATTAGTTATTGGTTCAATAGCATTTATTAAATCTAGAAATATGTAGTGGTGTGTTTTATTAATTGAATAGTTTGTTATGAAAAAAGAAATAGCTATAATGCTATTTCTTTTTTTGTTATGTAAAAAATTTTATTTAACTTAGAAAATAAAATCTTATAAATATTTATATAAAAATCTTATAAATATTTTATATAAACTATTTTTTTTTTTTTTGATTTATGATAGAATACAATTGTTATTTGAATAGAATTTTTAGAAGAAAATAAGGAGGAGATTTTGTATAAAAGAGTATTGTTAAAATTAAGTGGTGAAGCACTTGCTGGAGATAATAAAACAGGGATTGATGTAGATGTATTAGGAAAAATTTGTGATTCAATAAAAGAAGTACATGATTTAGGAGTACAGGTTGCGATAGTTGTTGGTGGCGGAAATTTTTGGAGAGGAAAATATGGAAAAGATATGGTAAAGACTTCTGCCGATTATATGGGAATGCTTGCTACAACTATGAATGGTCTTGCATTACAAGACGCACTTGAAAAAAGGGGAATTGATACGAGATTGCAAACTGCTATTGAAATGAGACAACTAGCTGAGCCATTTATTAGTAGAAGAGCTATAAGACATTTGGATAAAGGAAGAATAGTAATATTTTCTTGCGGAACTGGAAGTCCATATTTTTCCACAGATACTGCTGCATCTTTAAGAGCACTTGAAATTCAGGCAGATGTTATATTAGTAGCTAAAACTATTGATGGTGTCTATAGTGCTGATCCTAAAATTGATCCAAATGCTGTAAAATATGACAATATTACATATAAACAAATATTAGAGGAAGATTTAAAAGTAATGGATTCAACATCGATTTCATTATGCAAGGATAATAATATGCCACTTGTTGTTTTTGCTATGAAAGAACCAGAAAATATTGTAAGAGCAGTAAAAGGCGAAAATGTAGGTACAGTTGTAAGTTGCTAAGAATTTATTAATAATTAATGGCAAGTATATTTGATAAAACAAGGAGGATTTTATGAGTTTAGAAAATGTGAAAAATGATATGGATAAAGCTATTGGTAATATGCTAGAAAGATTTTCAGAAATAAGAGCAGGAAGAGCAAATCCTGCAATATTAAATAAAGTAATGGTTGATTATTATGGTGCTCCAACACCAATTAATCAAGTTGCGAGTGTGTCTGTTCCAGAGGCAATGCAAATTGTAATATCTCCATGGGATAAATCATTGATGGCACCAATAACAAAAGCTATAGAAAAAGCAGACATTGGAATTAATCCAATGAATGATGGGCAAGTAATTAGACTTATTTTTCCGCAATTAACAGAGGAAAGAAGAAAAGAAATTTCTAAAGAGGTAAAAAAATTAAGTGAAGAAGCTAAAATTGCTGTTAGAAATGTTAGAAGAGATGAAATGGATAAAGCAAAACAACAATTAAAAAATAAAGAAATATCTGAAGACGAAGAAAAAGAGATGGAGACTAAAATTCAAAAAATTACAGATGAAGAAATTACTGAAATAGATAAAATTACAGAGAACAAGATTAAAGAAATTACTACAGTATAAGTGACGTTATTATTAAAAACAACTTTGCAAATAACTGGATAAACTAAATAACTAGAAATGATGATGAAATAAAAGAAAAAGTAAAAAAATATAAAAGAGGTTCAAGTGAAAGAAATATTAAAAAATGAAATAGCAAAAGATATAAAAATGCCGGAACATATTGCTATTATTATGGATGGAAATAGAAGATGGGCAAAAGAAAAAAAATTACCAACTAAATTTGGCCATAAAAAAGGTGCAGAAGTTCTTGAAACAATTTCTAGGTATTGTAATAAAATTGGGATTAAATATTTAACTGTATATGCTTTTTCTACTGAAAACTGGAAAAGAGCAAAAGAAGAAGTAGGTGCTATAATGATTTTGCTTAATTCATATTTGGACAGATTTATAAAAAATGCTGATGTAGATAATATGAAAATAAGAATAATTGGAGACTTGAGTAGTGAAGCGGTTCCAGAAAAGCTAAGAAATAAAATGTATGAAATGGAGAAAATCACCAAAAATAATACAGGAATGGTTTTTAACATTGCATTTAATTATGGAGGCAGAAGTGAGATTGTTAGAGCTACTAAAAAAATTGCTGAAAAAGTAAAAAAAGGTGAAATTAGTATTGATAATATAGATGAAAATTTATTTGCTGAAGAATTATATACTTGTAATCAACCTGACCCAGATTTAGTTATTAGAACAAGCAACGAATTACGCACAAGTAATTTCTTGCCTTGGCAAATAACATATTCAGAATTTTTATTTTTAAAAAAATATTGGCCTGATTTTAATGAAAACGACATAGATGAAGCAATAAAAGAATATTCAATGAGAAACAGGAGAAAAGGAAAATAATAAAAAACAAGAAAGGTTTTAATATGGAAAAAAAGACAAAAAAGTTACAGAGATTATTATCAGGTGTTGTTCTATTTCCAATAGTTGCATTGATATTGATTTTTGCAAATAATTTTCAAATAGATATTTTACTTGCATTGGTTTCTATAATGTGTATGTATGAATATGCAAATTGCTTTAAAACTGGAGGTAAGGCACATCCAAGTAAATGGTATTTATATTTTGTATCAGTCTTACTTATGGGGACAAGTTTATTGTCAAATGAAGCTCTAAAAGAGATAATGATCACTATTCTTCCATTCTCGATATTAATATTAATGATTGAAATGATTTTTACAAAAGGAAAAAAGAACATTAATGATCTTATGGTTACTATTTTTGGAATTGTATATATTCCATTAATGTTGATATTTTTAAGTATAATTAGATCAAGATTTGAATACGGAAGAATTCTGATTTGGTATATCTTTATTGCAGCATGGGGAAGTGACATTTTTGCATATCTCGTTGGAAGTAGAATAGGGAAACATAAATTCACAAAAATTAGTCCAAATAAATCTATTGAAGGATGTGTCGCTGGTGTTTTAGGAGCAGTTATTATTGCAATAATTTATACTATTTTAATTAACAACATTATGGATTTAAATATTAGTATATTAATTGCATCAATAACAGTTATGATATTAAGCTTAATAGGACAAACGGGCGATTTAGCCGCATCAAGCATAAAAAGATACAGTGGAATAAAAGATTTTAGCGAAGTAATTCCAGGTCATGGGGGGCTTTTAGATCGAATTGATAGTGTTATATTAATTTTACCATTTGCATATATTTTATTAGGGTTACTAGTATAAAGTTATTTAGGTATTTATTTGTATTTGTTTGTATTTGTTTGCATTTGTTGGTACTTGCTTATATTGGCTGGTACTTGCTTGATGATTATTTATTGATAACTAATTAATATTATTAGAAAAATTTGTTATAGCTGATGTGTGGAGGAATTTTAATAAGTGCTTACTTTAGTTAAAATAATAATTTTGTTAGGCTTTTTGGTATTTATACATGAGGGTGGTCATTTCTGCGTTGCAAAATTATGTAAAATAAATGTAAAAGAGTTTTCAATAGGGTTTGGCCCTAAAATAATTTCAAAACTAAAGAATGGAACAAATTATGAAATAAGGCTAATTCCTCTTGGAGGTTTTGTGAATCTTGAAGGTGAGGAAGAGCTTTCTGATAAAGAAGGCTCTTTTAGTAAAGCTAGCACTTCAAAAAAAATTGCGATAATTTTAGCAGGTGCATTAGTAAATATTATTTTTGGGTTAATAACTTTTTTTATTTTAATTTTATATAGATATAAAGCTATACAAGACGTGTCATTTTGGGAATCATTTATGTATGCGTTAAACTGCAGTTGGGGACTAATTGTGGAAACATTAAAAGGAATTGCAGGGCTTTTTACATTTAAATTGTCAATAAATGATTTTACTGGTCCTGTTGGAATTTCACAAATGGTATCACAAACTAGTTCCTTTGCTGAGTTTATCTACTTGTTATCAATTGTTTCGATTTCTCTTGGTGTTACAAATTTATTGCCAATAGTTCCACTTGATGGTGGAAAAGTTGTAATTTATATAATTGAAGCAATACGAAAAAAATCTATCAGTGAAAAAACACAGGAAATAATAGGAGCAATCGGTTTTTATATTATTATTGGATTATCTATTATTGTTACATTTAACGACATAATGAGGATTACTCATTAGTTATAAATAATTGTAATAAACAATACAAAGGAATTTTTATAAAACAATATATGAGAATACAAGTTTCTAAAAACAAATATATGAATGAAAATAGAAATTTTTAGAAAACAATATATGAAAACACAATATTTTAGGAAAAATAAAAGGAAACAATTTATGGAGGCAAAGTTGAATCAAGAAAAAGAAGTAAAAACTGTTTTTTGTGATTTTAGTGCTGATACTTTTGCATTGGCAGACGCTTTGGTTACGAATGTTAATTTATACAAGAAAACTAATATGCTAGAAATATTCTTAAAATCTAAAGAACTAATTTCAATAAAAGAATTGCAGAATTTTAGAAAATATATAATAAAAAGATTTAATATTAAAGATGTTAATTTTAAAATTAGTAATGATGTAGATTCTGATAGCACACTAAATTTCATTGAGAATGAATGGGATGATATTTTAGGTTTTTTGTCTCAGAAAAAGCCAATTTTAAAAGCTTTTATGAAGGAATCTTGTATAAAACCAATTGACAATAATGCAGAAAATAATGAAATTGAAGTTGATCTTGTTGCAAGGGGAAAGGAACTTTTAGAAAAGCAGAAAGTTAATGAATATATTTCAAGTTTTTTAAATGATGTATATTGCTCTAATTATAAAATTTGTTTTAAAGAAAATAGTAAAAACGATGCAGAGAGTAAGCTTGAGGCTGAAAAAAATAAAATAATAGAAAATTATTCTAGAGATTGCATAAGAGTGTTTATGGAACATCAAAAGAAAAGTCAAAGTGGTGCAAATGGTGAGAACTATGCTATAAATGGTGCAAATGTAGGCGTAAATGGTGCTAATGGAATGGATGATTCTGCTTTAAGTTATTATGGAGAGATGGCTGGTGCTGAACTTGCTGATTCACAAATGGGTATGACTGGTACTGATGGTGCTAGTGGTATAAATGGATATAATAATGGAAATGCCAGCGGAGGACAATGGAATGGTCCCAAAAATGGAGGTCAATTAAGTGGCGCTCAAAGTGGAGGAAGCCAATGGAAAAACAACGGCAGTTCAGGTGGTGGAAAGCAATGGAATGGTAACTGGAAGGGCAAAAAAGCTGCTGATAATGATGTTGTTTCTGATGACCCGACTGTAATATATGGTAAAAATGCAAATTTAGGAAATATAGAAAAAACAGCTATTGAAGACATAGGAATGGATACAACAGATGTGTTGATTATGGGAGAAATTGTGAATATACCAGATCCAACTGAACTTAAAAAGAGTGGTAAATTCTTGTATTCTTTTGATGTTTATGATGGTACAAGCACTATTACTTGTAAGGCTTTTGCTACTCCAAAGCAAAAAGAAAGACTAGATTCTAAACTGAAAAATGGAATTGGAGTTAAAGTAAAAGGGAGAGCTGGATATGACAATTTTGCAAAAGAGATTACTATAATTGCAAACACTGTTGTTGAAGGAGAAGCATTAAAGAAAACAAAAAGAATGGATGAAGCGCCTGTAAAAAGAGTTGAGTTACATATGCATACACAAATGAGCCAAATGGATGCGGTTACTCCATGTGTTGATTTAATTAATAGAGCAATGAAATGGGGGATGAAATCAATTGCAATAACAGATCATGGTGTTGTTCAATCTTTCCCAGATGCACATAAATTGCTTGACAAAATTGGATATGATAACACTGATTTTAAAGTAATATATGGTGTTGAGGGTTATCTAGTACCTGATAAAAAAGCGGTTGTTACAAGAAGCAATGGTCAAACAATAGATGACACAACATATTGCGTATTTGATTTGGAAACAACAGGTATTTCATTTAGAACTGAGAAAATAACTGAAATTGGAATAATGAAATATAAAAATGGCGAAGTAATAGATGAATTTTCAACATTTGTAAATCCTGAGAAACCAATTCCACAAAGAGTTCAAGAGATTACTAATATTACAGATGAAATGGTAAAAAATGCACCAACAATAGAAGAAATTTTGCCAAAAGTTATGGAGTTTTTTGGTGACAGTGTACTTGTTGCACATAATGCTGATTTTGATACAGGTTTTATTAGATATAATTGTGAAAAAATAGGATTGAAATTTACAAATACATATCTTGATACACTTCAGCTTGCTAAAGATTTGTTCCCTGATTATAAAAAGTATAAGCTTGGAATTATTGCTGATAATTTAGGAATAAAGGTTGAGGTTGCACATAGAGCTTTGGATGACGTAGATACAACAGTAAAAGTATTTAGAGTGATGATTGATATGCTTAAAGAAAAAGGTATTAAAAAACTTGAAGAGATAGATAAAAAAGAAGCGGGAAAAGCAAATTACAAAAAAATGAAAAGCTATCATACCATTATTTTGGCAAAAGATTATGTAGGATTAAGAAATTTATATAGATTAGTTTCAATTTCACATTTGGATTATTTTTATAAAAGACCTTTGATAATGAAATCATTATACAAAAAATATTCTGAAGGATTAATTATGGGATCTGCCTGTGATCAAGGGGAACTTTATCAGGCAATACTTTCTGGAAAATCAGATGAAGAACTGGAAGATATTGCAAGAGATTATGATTATTTAGAGATTCAGCCAATAAAAAATGATGAGTATTTAGTTAGAGAGGGTACTTTAAAATCTGATGAAGATTTAAGAGACATTGTAAGAAGAATTGTTAATCTCGGAGAAAAAATGGGTAAGCCAGTTTGTGCTACTTGCGATGTGCATTTTATGGATCCGCAAGATGAAATTTATAGAAGAATTTTGCAAGCGGGACAGGGCTATGATGATGCAGATATGCAAGCACCACTTTATTTAAGAACAACAGAGGAAATGCTAAAAGAATTCGACTTTTTAGGTGAAGAAAAGGCTTATGAAGTTGTAGTTACAAATACAAATAAAATTTCAGATATGTGTGAAAGAATACGTCCAATTTCACCAGAAAAATGTCCTCCACATATTCCTGGATGTGAAAAAACAATAAAAGATATAGCATATAATAAGGCACATGAATTATATGGAGACCCATTGCCAAAAATAGTGCAAGATAGACTTGATAGAGAGCTGAATTCTATTATTAGCAACGGATATTCAGTTATGTATATTATTGCACAAAAATTAGTATGGAAATCAAATGAAGATGGATATATAGTAGGTTCAAGAGGATCTGTTGGATCTTCACTTGCAGCTTTTATGACAGGTATTACAGAAGTTAACTCATTGCCACCACATTATAGATGTCCTAAATGTAAGTATTCTGATTTTACAGATTATGGATATTCAAATGGATATGATTTGCCTGATAAAAATTGCCCAAAATGTGGACATCCAATGATTAAAGATGGAATGGATATACCATTTGAAACTTTCTTGGGATTCAAAGGAAATAAAGAGCCAGATATTGATTTGAACTTTTCAGGTGAATATCAGGCAAAAGCACATAAATATACAGAAGTTATATTTGGAAAAGGAAAAACTTTTAAAGCAGGAACTGTAGGCACTGTTGCAGATAAAACTGCTTATGGATATGTAAAAAAATATTATGAAGAAAAGCATATTCCAATTAGTAGTGCTGAGGTCAATAGAATTGCAAAAGGTTGTACAGGAATAAAAAGAACAACAGGGCAACATCCAGGAGGAATTATTGTTGTACCAAAAGGAAGAGAAATATATGAATTTACACCTGTACAGCATCCCGCTGATGATCCAAATTCTGATATAATTACAACTCATTTTGATTATCACTCAATAGATCAGAACTTGCTGAAACTTGATATTCTTGGGCATGATGATCCAACAGTAATACGTATGCTTTATACAATAACTGGGCTTGACCCAACAAAAGTTCCTCTTGATGATAAAGACACAATGTCAATTTACTCATCAACAGATGCTTTAGGAGTTACGCCAGAAGAAATCCATTCTAAAGTTGGTACATTTGGAATACCAGAATCAGGCACGAAATTTGTTAGAGGAATGCTTGAAGAAACAAAGCCAACGACATTTGATGAATTATTGAGAATTTCAGGATTATCACATGGTACTGACGTTTGGCTAGGCAATGCACAAGAATTGATACATAATGGTACATCAAACTTAAAACAAGTAATTTGTACTCGTGATGATATTATGTTGTATTTGATTGATAAAGGAGTAGAGCCTGAAACATCATTTACAATAATGGAGAGAGTGCGTAAAGGAAAAGTTGCTTCAGGGAAATGTGCAGAATGGCCAGAGTACAAGAAAATAATGCAAGAACATGGTGTTCCACAATGGTATATTGACTCTTGTAATAAAATCAAATATCTATTCCCTAAAGCACATGCTGCTGCTTATGTAACAAATGCATTTAGAATTGCATGGTTTAAAGTACATATTCCAAAGGCTTATTATTGTGCGTATTTCTCAATTAGGGCAGATGCTTTTGATAGTGAGATAATGTGCCACGGACAAGAAAAAGTAAAAAATAAGATGAAGGAAATTGAGCTTGAGGGAAATAATGCTACAAAAACAGACAAAGATATGTATGAGACTCTTGAAATTGTAAATGAAATGTATTGTAGAGGGATAAATTTCTTGCCAATTGATTTGTATGAATCAGATGCTACTAAATTTAAAATGGAAGATGGCGGGATTAGACCTCCATTAAATAGCATTCCTGGATTTGGTGGCGTAGTTGCACAAAGCGTTGCAGATGCAAGAAAAGATGGAAAATTTATGTCAATAAATGATTTGAAAATTAGGGCGAAAGTTGGACAAAGTGGAATTGAAATTTTGAGGAAAGCTGGATGCCTTGAGGGAATGAGCGAAAGCAACCAAATTAGTTTATTTGATTAATAATTCCGAAAATTAGAATTAATCAAGAATAATGTTACTGGTTAATGGTTCATTGCATTATGTTTAATAACTCGTTGCTTGTTGGACGAGGCTATCCTGATGCGACAAAAAATCATTTCAATGATTTTTTGCGCGAATTAAGGCTTTATCGTCCATTCGCCTCGCTTACGCTCGTTGTTCGCTACGCGCCCTTACTCGTTTATTAAACATAATGCAATGGATCTATTAACCAGTAACAGAACAATTGAAAAAATTAATTAAAGTATTGAAAATAACAGGTGACTTATATTAAAATAGGTGTGAGAGGATTGAAAGAGATGGATAGTAAATTGATTAGCTTTTTGGTTGGGTATTTTTTTACAGTTAATATAGCTTCGATTATATATATATGGTTAAATGTAAAAACAAATTTGATAAAATTAAAAGAAAAAAATAAAGATTTAATTTCTGTAATTTTTTCTATAATTGGTGGCTTTGTAGGAATACTACTTGGCTCTGAAATGTTGCAGTACAAACAAGATAAAAAACTTTATAAGAGATGGATTCCATTAATTATATTTGTTGAATTTATAATTATTGTGTTTATTGTTTATAAAAAAGTAAATACATAAATAAAATTTCTATCTAAATAAAAATGCAATATTGCGCACTTTTTTAGATATAATATAAAAATAAAATGCCAATTACAGTGATTTTTGTGATTGGCATTTATTGTTACTGGTTAATTGTTCATTGCATGATGTTTAATAACTCGTTGGCTTGTTGGACGAGGCTATCCTGATGCGACAAAAAATCATTTCAATGATTTTTTGCGCGAATCAAGGTTTTATCGTCCATTCGCCTCGCTTACGCTCGTTGTTCGCTACGCGCCCTTACTCGTTTATTAAACATCATGCAATGGACCATTAACCTGTAACGTTTTATTGCTTTATTTACTGAAAAATCTTGATTAAATTTGCTATTTATAATATAATTGGGGTGAATTTAGAAGAATGGAGAAAGCAATGCAAAGTTTGATTTGTAAAAATGAAAATGAAACGAGAAAGTTTTCAAAAAATCTCGCATCCATTTTAAAAAAAGGTGACGTTATTGTACTTTCAGGTGAACTTGGTGCGGGAAAAACAAAATTTGTTGAAGGTATTTTGGAGTATTTTAATTTACAAGATGAAATTTCAAGTCCTACTTTTACAATAGTTAATGAGTACAAAAATGATCAAATTAATATTTATCATTTTGATTTATATAGACTTTCTGATATATATGAATTTGAAAATATAGGTGGAGAGGAATATTTTAATAAGGGAATTTGTATTTTTGAGTGGGGTGAGCTTATTGAGGATATTCTTCCTAATGATTATATTAAGATTAATTTTGAGAGAATTGGAAATGAAGAAAATTATAGAAAACTTAATATAGAAACTTTTGGAGAAAAATATAAAAATGTTGATTTTACAAAGTTTTTGAGCTAGTAAGAAAAATGCTATAAAAAATGAAATAAAGCAAGTAAAAAGATACGAATTAAATTAATCATTGAACTAATTTAATAGAAAGGAGACGGATATGAGAGTTCTTGCAATTGATACATCAAATGATATTTGCTCTGTTGCAATTAGTGAAGATGGCAAAATAATTGATGAACTTCATAACGAAGGAGAAAGAGAACATTCTCAAACATTGATGCCAATGATAGATGAAATATTAAGAAGAAACAATCTTAAATTAGATGACATTGATTTACTTGGTTGTGGTACAGGGCCTGGATCATTTACAGGAATACGAATTGGCATTGCTACTGTAAAAGCTTTTAATGATGCAAAAAAAATACCAATTGTAGGGGTAGATGCACTTGAAACGCAAAGCTATCTTGCCGTTATGGAAAAAGGAAATGAAGATTGCAAAATTATTTCTATGATTGATGCTAGAAATGATAATGCCTATTTTGGTATCTATAGACTGCATAACGGTAATCTTTCTATTTATAAAAATCCAGGAATAGCGATGATATCAAATATTGCCGGTTATGTAAATTTCCAAGAAAATGTTTATGTTGTTGGTGATGTTGCAATGGATAGGATAGAAAGTTACTTAAAAGCTGAAATGTCCGAAGAAAATGCACAAGCAAAAGACACAAAAAAGTATGAATTTGTACAAATAAAGCACACATTCGCTGAAGCAATAAGTCTTATAGCCATTAATAAATATGATAGAGGTTTATATGGAGCTTCGAATAGTATTAATCCTATGTATTTAAATTTATCTCAAGCAGAAAAACAAAAGCAAGGAATTACAGATGAAAATATATATGTGAATGAGATGTCAGATGGTGATAGAGAAGAAATTAAAAGAAATTATGATAAATTTATAAATCTATGGGATTTAAAAACTTTTGAGGAAGATACAAAAAATTCTAAATATTATGTTGCAAAACAGAATAATATAGTTATTGGTTTTATAAGTTTAAAAACAATACTTGATGAGATTGATATAATAAATGTTGTTACGAGAGTTGATATGAGAAATAGAGGTGCAGCATCGTCATTAATTAGTTATGTTATTAGAGAATTACCTGCTAAAAAAATTAATCTTGAAGTTGACGATAAAAATGAAAATGCCAAAAGACTTTACAGCAAATTTGGTTTTAGAAAAGTTGGCATACGAAAAGAATATTACGATGGACAAGATGACGCAATATTAATGTCACTTTAGAATAATAATTACTAAAGTGAATTATTATATAGACAATGTTATGATGATAATGTTTTTATAATAATTATTTTTGTCATTTATAAAAAGATAATAATGAAAATAAACGAAAGGTAATGGTGTAAAGAAAATGAAAAAAACAGAAGAAGTTTCATATAAAAAATTGAAATATACCTGTGATCCCAATATTTTTAAATTTAATACAACAGATGAAATAAAAAATAATTACAAAGGCGTTGGTCAGGAAAGAGGGATTGCTTCTCTTGAATTTGGTCTTAGAGTAGATACAAAGGGGTATAATTTATATTTGGAAGGACCAACTGGTTCTGGAAAAACTACTTATACAAAAAATTATTTAGACAAATTATCTAAAACAAAGAAAACACCAAATGATTGGATTTACGTAAATAATTTTGATAATCCAAACGAACCTGTTGCAATTAGTTTACCAGCGGGAGAGGGTATTAAATTTAGAGATGCAATGGATAAATTTATCGAGGAAATTAGGAAAGATATCCCAAATACATTTAAAAATGAAGATTATGAAAAAGTAAAAGTTGAAATAAAAAACAGATACAATGATAAAAGAACTAAACTTTTAGATGATCTTAATGTAAAATCTGCTAAATATGGTTTTCAGGTAAAAGCAGCTGATAATGGTGTATATATGATGCCAATAGTTGATGGAAAGGTAATAAAAGAAGAAGAATTTGATAAACTTGATGATGAAATTAAACAAGAATATGAAAACAAGTCAACAATTGTTCAAGAGCAAATTATTGATGTAATAAACCAAATAAAAGAATTGGATTATGAATCTGAAAAGAAAATATCAGAATGGCAGTCAAGTACAGCTTTATTTACAATAGAAGGTCATTTAAACTATGTGAAATCTCAATTTAAAAGAAATAAAAAAATAAATCAATTTTTAGATGGTGTAAAAAAGGATATTATTAAAAACATTTCAAAATTTGTTGAAGTTAAACCTAAAAAAACAACAAATAATGTTAATGAAGATATGAATGATATAAAGCCATGGGACAATTATAGAGTTAATGTTTTTGTAGATAATAGTAAAACTGATGGTGCTCCTGTAATAATGGATTCTAATTATTCTTTCACAAATTTATTTGGTAGACTTGAATATGAGAATTATTATGGAATGTTAAAAACAGATTTTACAATGTTAAGAGCTGGCTTAATACAAAAAGCTAATGGTGGATACATAATGTTCCAAGCAAATGATTTATTGTCAAACCCTGCAAGCTATGATTACTTGAAAAAAATATTAAGGTCTAATGAAATTGGAATAGATAATAATATTGATCCAAAAACTTCTATGACTTTGGTATCTTTAAAACCAGAACCAATTCCTCTAAATATAAAGGTAATATTAATTGGAAATGAAGATGTGTACCAAACTTTGCTTTCAGTTGATGAAACATTTAAAAAGTTATTTAAAATAAAGGTTGAATTTGAGAATTATGCACCTCTTGATGAGAGAAATTTGAATGATTTCGCAGGATTTATACACAGTTTTTGCACAGAAACGGATTTACCACATCTGGATAAATACGCTGTTGCAAAACTTGCTGAATATGATTCTAGGCTTGCTGAAGACCAGCAAAAATTATCTACAAAATTTGGTGAGCTATCCAATATTATTGTAGAAGCGGGTACATGGGCTAGAATTAATGGAGAAAAAATTGTTAATGCAGAATGCATAGAAAAGACACTTGCTGAAAGAAAAAGAAGAATGATTAAATATGATGAGCAATATTCTGAAATGATTAATAATGGAACACTTCTTATAGATACTCAAGGATTTAAAGTTGGACAAATTAATGGACTAACAATTATGACGGTGGGGGAATATTCATTTGGAAAGCCGGCTAGAATTACAGCAAATACATATATCGGGAAAAAAGGTGTTATTAACATTGAAAGAGAAGTTGAATTATCTGGCTCATCACATTCAAAGGGAATTCTAATTTTGAATGGTTATTTAGGTGAAAAATTTGCAAAAGACATGCCACTTTCTTTAACTGCAAGTATTTGTTTTGAACAATTATATGGAGGGATTGATGGTGATAGTGCTTCAAGTACTGAATTATATGCATTACTTTCAAGTTTATCAGGTGTGCCAATTAATCAATCAATTGCTGTAACTGGTTCTGTAAATCAGAAGGGCGAAATTCAGGCTATTGGTGGAGTAAATGAAAAAATTGAAGGATTTTATGATGTCTGCAAAGAAAGAGGATTGACAGGAGAACAAGGAGTATTAATTCCAAAGGAAAACATAAGAAATTTGAATTTAAAAGATGAAGTTGTTGAAGATGTAAAGAACAAAAAGTTTCATATTTATACTGCATCTACTATTGATGAAGGTATCGAAGTTTTAACGGGTGTTCCTGCAGGTGACAAGGATGTGCCTGGTACAATAAATTATTTGGTTTATCAGACTTTAAAAAAGTTTGCAGCTAAAGCTAACTAAAGGTTGGATTTTAATTAGCAAATCCATTTAATAAGAAAAATTTGCCCCGAAAGTAAGGCTAACTAAAGGTTGAATTTGGATTAGCAAATACATCGATATTTATAATAAAATGTATGCTTGATTGCTAACTAAAGGTTAAATTTTAATTAACAAATACATGCTAACTTTTGAAAAATACGTATTGAAGGTGGGTCTTGCTTTAGAAAATCCTAAAATTTTCAATAGCAGGAGAGGCTCATTTCTTTCCATGAAATGAGAAGTCCCTGCGAAAATTTTAGAGATTTTCTTTAGTCAAGCACAGCCTGAACGAGTATTTTGAAAAAAGTTACATGTATTTGCTTAATAAAATAAAGTTAAAATAAAGTTTAATTGAAAGGATTTTAATGAAAGATAAGGCGCTGATTCGAAATTTTAGTATAATTGCCCATATTGACCATGGTAAAACTACTCTTTCTGATAGATTGATTGAGATGACTGGCACTCTTGAAAAAAGAGAGATGACTGATCAACTTCTTGACAATATGGATATTGAGAGGGAGAGGGGTATTACTATTAAGTCACAGGCTGTTAGAATGAATTACAAAGCAAAAGATGGAAAAACATATGAGCTAAATTTAATAGATACTCCAGGTCATGTTGATTTTAATTATGAAGTTTCTAGGAGTCTTGCAGCATGTGAGGGTGCTATTCTTGTTGTGGATGCTACTCAAGGTGTTGAGGCTCAGACTTTGGCAAATGTGTATTTGGCTCTTGATAATAATTTGGAAATTATTCCTGTTATTAATAAAATTGATTTGCCAAGTGCTAGAGTGGAGGAGACAAAACAGGAAATTGAAGATATTATTGGGCTTGATACAGCTGATTGTCCTTGCATTTCTGCTAAAACTGGGTTAAATGTGGAAGAAGTGCTTGAGCAGATTGTAAAAAAAATACCAGCTCCAGAAGAAGATGATGAAAAGCCACTTAGAGCATTGATTTTTGATTCAATTTACAATGATTACAAAGGTGCTCTTGCTTATGTTAAAGTAAAAGAAGGCACTGTAAAAGTTGGTGATGAAATTAGATTAATGTCAAATGGTGATAGTTTTGTTGTAACAGAAGTGGGATATTTTACTCCTGGTAATTATAAATCAACAAATGAATTAACATCTGGAGAAGTAGGGTATATTGCTGCTAGTATTAAGAGCTTATCTGATATAAAAGTGGGAGATACTATTACTAACAATCAAATTCCAGCTGAAGAACCATTACCTGGATATAAAAAAGTTAAGCCAATGGTTTATTGTGGGCTTTACCCAATGGATGGGGCAGATTATGAAAATTTAAAAGTGGCATTAGAAAAATTACAATTAAATGATGCTGCACTTGAGTTTGAGCCAGAAACATCAAGGGCATTGGGATCAGGATTTAGATGTGGATTTTTAGGTTTGTTGCATTTGGAGATAATAGAGGAAAGGCTTGATAGAGAGTTTGATTTAGGATTAATAACAACTGCTCCATCTGTTATTTATAAAGTGCATAAAAGAAATGGTGAAATATTGAGTTTATACAATCCATCAGATTTACCAGAGCCTGCTCAAATTGATTATATAGAGGAACCTTATGTTGAAGCTAATATAATGGTTCCAAAAGATTATGTTGGAAATGTAATGGAACTTTGTCAGAATAGACGTGGAATTTATATTAATATGAAATATTTGGATTTAAATAGGGTTTCATTAACTTATGAATTGCCACTAAATGAAATAATTTATGATTTTTTTGATACTTTAAAATCTAAAACCAGAGGATATGCATCATTAGACTATTATTTGAAAGAATATAGAAAATCAGATTTAGTAAAACTTGATATATATGTAAATAATGAGATGGTTGATGCGTTGTCATTTATTGTTTTTAAAGAAAATGCATATAACAAAGGAAGAACATTGGTAAAGAGATTAAAGGATGAAATACCAAGACAACTATTTGCGGTGCCAATCCAGGCTGTTGTTGGTGGAACTGTTATTGCAAGAGAAACAATATCAGCATTAAGGAAGGATGTATTAGCAAAATGCTATGGTGGTGATATTACACGTAAAAAGAAACTATTAGAGAAACAAAAAAGAGGAAAAAAACGTATGCGCGAATTTGGAAATGTAGCAATTCCACAGGAGGCATTTTTAAATGTATTAAAAGCGAATACAGAGGAGTCAAAATAAATGAAAGGATGATGTTAAAAATGAGTGAAGAGAACATTGATCAGGTAGAAGGCAGAAATGCAGTAAGAGAACTATTAAATTCAGGTAGAGATATTAACAAAATATTTATTCAAAAGGGTGAAAGACATGGTTCGATTCTTGAAATTATTGCAAAAGCTAAGGAAAGAAAATTGTTAATTCAAGAGGTGGATAAAAACAAATTAGATCAAATGGCTCAAAGTGATAATCATCAAGGTGTTATAGCCATTGTGCCACCTTATGATTATTGTGATGTTGATGATATTTTAGATTATGCTAAAAGTAAAAATGAAAATCCTTTTATTTTAATTTTGGATGGTATTGAAGACCCACATAATATGGGTTCAATTATTAGAACTGCAGAATGTTGTGGTGTACATGGGATTATTATTCCTAAAAGAAGATCTTGTAGTGTTAATAGTACAGTAAATAAAACATCAGCAGGTGCGGTAGAATATATGAAAATTGCAAGGGTTACTAATTTGAATGATACAATAAAGTATTTGAAAGAAAATGATGTGTGGATTTACGGAACAGATATGAATGGTAGCAAATATTATACAGATGAAAAATATAATAGTGGTGTTGGAATTGTAATTGGAAGCGAAGGATATGGGATGAGCGATTTAGTAAAGAAAAATTGTGACTTTCTGATAAAAATTCCTATGAAAGGGAAAATAAATTCGCTTAATGCATCTGTTTCAGCTGGAATAGTAATGTATGAGGTAATGAACCAAAGATTGAAAAACTAATTAAGTAAATTAAAACAGGAGAGAGGTTTAAAATGAGGAGAAGTAAACTAAAATTTATAGTTATTAGTACAATTATATTAGCAATTATTATTTTAGGATTAATTGTATTTTTTAAAACTGATTTTTTCAGGACAAAAAGAAGTGCTTTTTTTAGATATTTTAATCAAATTCCAACTGCATTAGAAGTCCTAAAAACAGATAAGTTTGATAGCTATAATGATAAAAAACAAGATTCTCCTTATGTTAGAAATGCTGATATAAGTATTCAAACATCTTCTAATATTGCAGATTCATCAATATTAGATAGTATTAAATTTAAAGTCAATCAAAAAATGGATCAGCAAAATGAACATGGATCTATTGATTTTGTTGTAAATAAAAATAATGAGCAGTTAATAAAAATAAGTGCGATTCAAAATAAAGATTCTTATGGTATTTTATCAGAAGATGTTACTAATGGTTTTGTAACTGTAAAAAATTCTGATTTAAAAAGAGTTGCAAAAGACTGGGGAGCATCTACTACACAATTAATTCCTGATACGTTTAGGAATATAAAAATAAAAACAATTTTGCAAACAAGCAAAAATGAAAAAAATCATATTGACGATTGTGTTAAGTTAATAAAAAATAATGTTCCTGATACTGCATATAGCAAAGAGGGAAAGAAAAAGATAAAAATTAATAATAAATCATATATTACAAATTCATATAAGTTAAGTTTAAATGCAAATGATAGTGCTAATTTACAATGCGATATATTAGAAAAAATTTCTAAAGATAGCATTTTGATGGATTATTTTGCATCCAAAGCTAAGCTGTTGAATTTAGACGAAGAATATACAACAATAAATTCTTTAAATAATTTGATAAAAAAACGTGTTAATGATCTAAAAAGCAACCCACAGCTTGCGGGAAAGCTTGAAATAACTGTATATGAAAATAAGCAAAAAAATGTAAGAACTGAAATAAAAAGTGGAGAAAATACAATTTTAATTGAACATGTCGATGAAGGTGATGATGAATATTCTTCTTTGACATTTAATAAAGACAGATATAGTATTGAATATGATGGAAATAAATATTATTTTGAACATGAAAATACTTCTGAGGAAAACTTTACAAAAAAAATCAGAATAGAATATAGTCAAAGTGGATCTGTAGAAAGTAATGATATTAAAAATAATATGGTAATTATTAAAAATGACGGTGCTAAAAGTATTACATATGCATATTCAGATACAGTGAATTTCACAAATGATATTGGAAAAATTGATGATTTTGGGACAAATAAAGTTATTGTTTTAAATGACTACAGTGATGATGATTTGAAAAGCTTTTTTGAACTATTAAGAAAAAGAATAAATGATGTTTATGTAAAAAAAGGTTCATTAATTGGAATAAACCTTGATCCAATTTTTGAATAAAATGTATAGTTCAGTAAAATATAATGAAAAATCAAAATTATATTACATAAAATAAGAGAGCAATAAAGTTTATGTAAAAAAATATTATTCGCATTAGGATATAATTGATATAAAAATACAATTTCTTTAAAAATAAGTTGAAAATATATGTTAAAATATGGTAAAATAAAAGAGCCATATAATTTGTATGAAGAAAAAAATGGATAAATATAAAGATATTTTTTAAGTGATAAATGTAATATAAAGTTACAATATTTTGAAGTAATAAGTGGAGAAATTATGGGCAGAAATTTTAATAGAAAAAAATTAAGCAAAAAACAGCGTATTATTGGATATGTTTTTATATGTATTATTGCTATTTGTATTTTCTTTTCTCATAATTTATATAATAACTTAGAAAATACAGAAAATGTTAATGAATTAGCAAATATGAGTGCTAATTTGGGTGTGGATAATATTAATGATGGCAATTTAAATGAGGAAGATAAAAGCAATTTAGAGAATAATGGTGTTACTACTGAAAATATTAATAATAGTTCTACTCAAAATTCAATTACAGAGCGAAATTTGATTTCAGGTCAAAATTCAATTTTGGGTCAAAACTGGAGTTCTGCTCAAACTTTGAATGTAATGTTCTTCTATGTTGGACAGGCTGATTGTACATTTATTAAACTTGGAGATAAGTGTATGCTAATTGATGCAGGCAATAATGAAGATGGACCAAAGGTATCAGATTTTTTAAAAAATAGTGGAATAAATAAGATTGATTATGTTATTGGTACACACAATCATGAAGACCATATTGGCGGAATGGATGATATTGTTAAAAATTTTGAAATAGAAAATTTATATTTATCAAATGTTAGTACAGATGTTGCTAATTATAAAAATATTGTGAAACAAGCAAAAAAGAAAAATATTAAGATAACAAATCCTAATGTTGGTGATAAATTTTCTATTGGAGAAGCGGAATGTGAGATTATGTCAGCAGAAAACAAAAAAGATACTACACCTAATAATAGTTCAATTGTAATTGAAATGAATTACAAGGGTGAGAAGTTTTTGTTTATGGGGGATGCTGAAAAAGAGATTGAACAATCAAGAAAGTGGAATAAAGTTAATGTTTTAAAAGTAGGTCATCATGGTTCTGCAACAAGTAGTACAGAAAGTTTTCTAAAAGAAATCCAGCCAGAATATGCTTTTATTGAAGTTGGAAAGAATAATTCATATAGATTGCCAAATAAATATGTTATGTCTAGATTGACCAAAATGATAAAGAATGTTTATAGAACTGATTTAAACAAAACATCATTTTTATTAACTTGTGATGGGAATAATATAAATGTTGAAGAGAAAAATATAAATCTAGATGGAAATCCTGAGGAATAAATATATGAAAAATGAAATCTTACAAATTATATGAGTATTTAGTTTAAAGTTATATGTAAATGCAAATGTTAAAAAACATTATCAAATAGCATTAACAAATAACATTTTGAAAGGATCTTAATGGAACTTTTAGACTTGGAGAGAAAAATAAAAAATAATATTGAAGTATCTAAAATAAAGCAAAATTTATTAGAAGGTTTTTTAAATGAATTACAAAAGATAGGCGATGGAAAAGGAAAAAATTTTTTTGAAAATAGAGATACTATTGGCGATGAAAATACTTTTGAAAAAATAAATACTATTGGCGATGAAAATACTTTTGAAAAAATAAATACTATTGCAAATGAAGATATTGATAGAGATGAAAATATTGTTGGAGATAGAGAAAATATGTTAGAAAGTGAATTTAGAAAAGAAGGAGAAATATATGAGGTTGATGAGATTGGAGACGACGAAAAATATGTTTTTCTAACGAGATTATCTGATAAAGCTCAAATGCAAGAATTTGATATCTCAAATAAACTTTATAATGAATTACTAAATTGCAAAAATGAGGAGCTTAAAGTTGTTTTTCATAATGGTGAGTATAAAATAATCGCATAAGGAACTTTTATTATTTTGAAACAACTTAGTAATTTTAAAAAGTTTTTTCAAAAAAATGAAAAAACTTGACAAAAATGCTAAAATGAAGTATTATTATTGTAGTTAGGAGGAGAATTATGGAGAGGATAAATAGAGACAATTATTTATCTATACTAAAAAATTTCAAAGACCAACAAATAATAAAAGTTATTACCGGAATTAGAAGATGTGGTAAATCAACTTTATTGGAAATGTTTCAAGATTATTTAAAAGAAAATGGAGTAGAGGAAAAACAAATAATATCAATAAATTTTGAAAATGCAGACTATGAAGAATTACAAGACAGAAAAAAATTATATCAGTATATAAAAGAAAGATTAGTAAAAGGAAAGAAGACATATATTTTTCTGGATGAAATTCAAAATGTAGATGAATTTGAAAAAACAGTAGATAGTTTATTTATAAATAAAGATGTAGATTTATATATAACAGGTTCAAATGCATATCTATTATCTTCAGAACTAGCAACATTACTTACAGGAAGATATATTGAAATAAAAATGTTGCCATTATCATTTAAAGAATATGTATCAAGCTTTGATGATAAAACAGATTTGTCAAGGAAATTTAGAGACTATTTGAGATATAGTTCATTTCCTCAAGCTGTTGAATTATATAAAATAAATCCAGAAAATATAAACTTGTTTTTAGATGGAATATACAATACTATTTTATTTAAGGATGTAATACAAAGAAAAGGAATAAAAGATAAAAACGTTTTAGAGAGAGTTACAAAATATTTATTTGATAACATAGGAAATAGAACAAGTATAAAAAGTATAAGTGATAACATCGAGGGAATAGAAAAAAATTCATCATATAATACGATATCTAACTATGTGGATGCACTGATAGATAGTTATTTAATATATAAAGTAAATAGATATGATATTAAAGGAAAAGAATTTTTAAAAACTCAAGAAAAATATTATGCAGTAGATATCGGTCTAAGATACTATATGTTAGGTCAAAGTTCAGGTAGAGATATGGGACATATTCTGGAAAATATTGTATATTTGGAATTATTAAGAAGAGGATATGAAGTTTACATAGGAAAATATGATGATTTGGAAGTTGATTTTGTAGCAAAAAAGCCAGAAAATACTATATATTATCAAGTAGCATTAACAACTAGAGGGGAATATGAAGAGGATAATAATATTTTAGATAGAGAATTGCTTCCATTGAAGAAGATAAATGATAATTATCCTAAATATATTCTAACAATGGATGAAGATTTAGACGCTGATTTTGATGGAATAAAGAAAATAAATGTATTAGATTGGTTATTGAACAACAATAATTAAACAGAAAATTCTAGGAAACTAGAAAAAATATTGGAAATCTATTGACAAATGCTTATATACTGTAATATAATTAGAATTACATAATTCGAGAGACAAGAGTGGAAAAAGTTCCACTCTTTAATTATTGCTAAGAAATTTTTAAATACGAATCAAAAAGAACTATGGCAAATATTCTAAAAAAATAGAAAATGCTACAATATAGAATTATTTAAGTTATATTAGTGAAAGTGTATTTTGTTAAGGAATATAAGTCTATTAATTCAAATATTAATTCAATATTAATTCAAAGAAAGGGTTGATATAATGACAAAAATTGAAAAAGCAATTAAAGAAGCTATTGAGCCTATAATCAATGGATTAAATTACAAATTATATGATGTAATTTATGAAAAAGAGGCAGGGGAAAACTATTTAAGAATATTTATTGATAATGATAGTACAATTAGCATAAATGATTGTGAAATTGTTAATAATGCTATTACAGATTTGCTTGATGAAAAAGATTTTATTAAAAATCAATATGTGTTAGAAGTATCATCACCAGGACTTGAAAGAAGAATTAGAAATGATGAACAATTAAATAGTTGTATTGGTGAAAAGGTTGATGCAAAATTATTTAAAAAAATTCAATATGTCAATAAAAATATTAAAGATAATACAATTAGTACAAAAGAGGTTATTGGAAGGTTAAAATCATTTGATGACAAAAATGTTTATATACTAATAAATGATAAAGATGTTGTACAAGTAGAAAAAGAAAACATTGCAAAAATGAATACCGTATTTGACTTATAGTTGGATAACAAAGCAAAAATGAATACTGTATTTGACTTATAGTTAGATAACAAAGAAAAAATGAATATCGTATTTGATGCATACTGGTTTCTAGGCTACCATAAATTAAATGCCTAAATATTTCATAAGGATGGAAATTGGAAAAATGAAGAAAAAAATAGTAAAACAAGAAAGTGCAGAAATCAATACTACTGAGATGCTTCAGGCTATGGATGAATTAGAGAAAACAGAAGGAATAAAAAAAGATGTATTAATGGAATCAATTGAGCAAGCATTGGTTAATGCATATAAAAAGAATTATGAATGTAATGATGAGAATATTAAAATTGTAATGGATAAATTAGATGGCAAGATGAAAGTTTACCAAGAAAAAACTGTAGTGGAAGATGTACAAGATGATAAAAAAGAGATTTCACTTGACGAAGCAAAAAAGATAAACTCTAATTATAAAGTTGATGATGTTGTAGAATTTGAGCTATTACCTAAAAAGTTTGGAAGAATAGCTGCACAAACAGCAAAGCAAATTATTACTCAGAAAATTAGAGAAGCTTCAAGAGATATGATATTTAATGAATTTGACAGTAAAAAAGGTGAAATAATTGTAGGGCAAATTCAAAAAGTAACTGGAAAAGCAATAATAATTGATTTAGGAAAAATTGAAGGAATTATGCCTAAGAAGGAGCAAATTCCTACAGAAACTTACAATGTCAATGATAAAATAAAAGCATGTGTTATTAGTGTTGAAAAAGGAGCCAAAGGTTCTGTTCAAGTAGTACTTTCAAGAGCAAGTACAAAGTTTGTGGAGAAGTTGTTTAAAATAGAAATACCAGAAATTGATGATGGTGTAATTGAAATAAAGGCAATTTCAAGAGAGGCTGGTTCTAGAAGTAAAGTAGCGGTATTTTCACCAAATCCTAATATTGATCCAGTTGGTTCTTGTGTTGGACAAAAGGGAATACGTATTCAAAACATAATAAATGAGTTAAATGGTGAGAAAATAGATGTTATTGAATGGAACGAAGACCCATCAATATTTATATCTGCTGCATTATTACCAGCGAAAGTAATGGCTGTTGATGTAAAAGAAGAAGAAAAATTTGCTCAAGTAATTGTTCCTGATGATCAATTATCATTGGCAATAGGAAAAGGTGGACAAAATGCTAAATTGGCAGCTAGATTAACAAATTGGAAGATAGATATTAAGAGCGAATCTCAATTTAGAGAAATGCTTGAAAAACAACAGGAAGAAGCTGAAATTGAGCAAGAAGACGATAATCAAGAAGAGCAAGAAGCTGAAATTGAGCAAGAAGACGATAATCAAGAATAAAACAAATAACAATAATAAATAATTAATAAATAAAGAAAAAGAATAGTATAAAATAGGTATAAATCTAGTCAGAATAATATAAAATAGTAGTATATGTAGATTAGGTTATAATAAAAAAGAAATAAAACAATATAAGTATACATAAAAGTGTAATAGGATATTGTTTTGGAGGTGAAATTTTTGGGGAAGAAAAAAGTATATGAATTAGCTAGAGAATTAAATATTGATAACAAAAAGCTAATAGAAATAGCACAAAAACTAGGAATTGATGTAAAAAGCCATTTAAGCGGAATTGATGAAGCAGGAGTAGAAAAAATAAAAGATAGTATGAAAAAAGATAATACCAAAAAATCCAATAATGAAGTAAAAACTACGGGTCAAGTTATTATAAGAAGAGAGGTTATTGTTGATGATGAAAGTAAAAATGTACCAAAAACAAAGCCCTCAAAATCTGAAATTGGAGCTACTGCACATAGAACAAATAATAACTTTAATATTGTTTATAGAGAAAAGCCAACAAAGCCAATGACTGTTAGTGAGCTATTTGGATTAAAGCCAAAGAAAACAAATGAAAGTAAAATGGCTGATAATGCAAAAACTAATAGCAAAGATACAAAGAACACTGACAAAAATGGCATTGCTAATGGAACGATGAATGAAAAAGTCAGTGAAAAAATTGGTGAAAAAGATAAGAAAAATGTGGTTTCAGAGGCAGATACCAATAAAGCTAACAATATTGAAGAACAGAAAAATGTAAATGTGAAGAATAATACTACTTCTAATAATGATGAGTTGAATAATAGTAACGATTCCGCAAAAAAAGTTGATACTGATGAAATAAAAGAAAAAATCAGTAGAGAAAGTGTTGTTGCTAAGTCTGGTAATGAAAATAAATCTGCAAATTCACGTAGTCAAAATAATAGAGAAGTATATAGTAGCCATAACAATTATTATGGAAATAATAATTATGGTAATAATAAAAGAAATGGCTTTAATAGAAACAACCAAAACAGCGGATTTAATAGAAATAACAATAGAGAAGACAATAGAAATTTTGGCAAAAACAATAATTCCCATAGAGATTCACAAGGATATAATTCTAGGTTTAATAATAATGGATTTAATGGAGAAAATGGCTTTAGAGGTAATAATAAGAAATCTGATAATAAATTTGACAACAAGAAAAATCAAAATGGAAGAAGAGACTTTACAAGAAATTCCAATAATCAAATTGATGAAAGCGAATTCATAGAAGAAAAAAATCAGAGAGATTATTCTTCAAAATTCATTGACAAGCAAAAAGCAAATCGTAATTTTGAGGAAAAGAAAAAATCAAATAAAATCAGAAGATTTGTAGAAGATTTTGATGAAGATAAATTGAGAGATTTAAAACAAACTGATAGACTTTCAAATATGTTTGATAATCAAGATGATGGCGGAATGCTTGATTATTATGATTTATCAACTGCAAGAGGAAAGAAAGGAAAGAAAAAAGCTAAAAAAGAAGAAAGAAACAAGCAAAAAATATTTGAGTTAAAGGAAATCACTATTCCTGAAAAAATATCTGTAAAAGATTTAGCTACAGAATTAAAGAAAACAAGTGCTGAAGTATTGAAGCAATTAATTAATTTAGGAATTATGGCAAATTTGAATCAGAATCTTGATTTCGATACTGCATATCTTGTTGCTGATAGTTTTGGTGTTACAGCTAAGAAGAAGGAAGAAGTTAAAGACGAAGATATTCTGTTTGATGATTCAGAAGACAAGGAAGAAGATTTAGAGCCACGTCCACCTGTTGTTGTTGTAATGGGTCATGTTGACCATGGAAAAACATCTTTACTTGATGCAATTAGAAAAACAAATGTAATTGGCGGAGAGGCTGGTGGAATCACACAGCATATTGGTGCATATAAAGTTACTATTAATGGCAGAGAGATTACATTCCTTGATACTCCAGGACATGAAGCTTTTACAAGTATGAGAGCAAGAGGTGCGCAAATTACAGATATTGCAATTTTAGTTGTTGCAGCTGATGATGGTGTAATGCCACAAACAATTGAAGCTATTAACCATGCAAAAGCAGCTGAAATTCCTATAATTGTTGCTGTAAATAAAATTGATTTACCAAATGCAAATGTTGAAAGAGTAAAGCAAGAGTTAATGAAATATGAGCTAGTACCTGAAGAATGGGGTGGAAACACAATATTTGTTCCTATTTCTGCAAAGAATAATGTTAATATTGATAATTTATTGGAAATGGTATTACTTGAAGCAGATATGCTTAATTTAAGAGCTAATCCTAATAAGCAATCAAAAGGTACTGTTATTGAGGCAAGACTTGATAAAGCAAAAGGACCTATTGCATCTGTATTAGTTCAAAGAGGAACTTTAAATGTTGGTGATACTGTTATTGTTGGAACTTCAATTGGAAATATTAGAACAATGAAAAATGATAAGGGCAAAAATGTAAAAGTAGCAGGCCCATCTACACCAGTAGAGATTACAGGATTAAAAGCTGTTCCTGAAGCTGGAGACATTTTCTATGAAGTTAAAAATGAAAAAGTTGCAAAGCATTTAATAGAAAAGAGGAAACTTGCTGAAAGAGAAAAAGCAATTGCAAATACAGATGTTGTAACATTAGACAATTTATTTGAGAAGATGGAAAACGAAAAATTAAAAGTATTTAATGTTATTGTAAAAACAGATGTACAAGGAACAGCAGAAGCAATGAAAACATCATTAGAGAAACTATCTAATGATGAAGTAAAAGTAAAAGTACTTCATTCAAGTGCTGGTGGAGTTTCAGAATCTGATGTAGAGCTTGCTAAAGCTGCAAATGCAATGATTATTGCATTTAATGTTAGACCTGTTGGAAATGCAAGAAATCTTGCAGAAAAAGAGGGCGTTGAAATTAATCAATATTCTGTTATTTATCAAGCTTTGGAAGATGTTGAAAATGCAATGAAAGGAATGTTGGCACCAAAATTCAAAGAGATTAATATTGGTAATGCTGAAGTTAGACAGGTATTTAAAGTTTCAAATGTTGGAACTATTGCTGGATGCTATGTAACTGATGGAAAAGTAGCAAGAAATGCAGGAGTAAGAATAATTCGTGATGGAGTAGTTATTCATGATGGAAAACTTATTTCATTAAAGAGATTCAAAGATGATGCAAAAGAGGTTTCAAAAGGATTTGAATGTGGAATGCAGATTGAAGATTTCGATGACATAAAAGAAGGAGACACAATAGAGGCATACATTCAAGAACAAATAAATAACTAACTAACAATCGAAAAGATGACTAAATGAAAAAGGTTATTTAGAAATATGAGATACAAATAAATAACTAATAATCAAAAAATGGATTACCCATTTTTTGATTATTTGAAAGGATGATTAGAAATGGCAAGTAATTCTAATAGAATGGGCAGAGTTGATGGAGAGCTTAAAAAACAAATTAGCGAAATTATTAATTATGACTTAAAAAATCCAAAAGTAAATGGAATTATAAGTGTTACTAGGGTTAAGGTTACACCTGACCTAAGATATGCTAAAGTTTACATCAGTACTTTAGATGAAAAATCAATAAAAAAAGTACTTGAAGGTTTGGAAGAGTCAAAAGGATACATTAGAAGTGAAATTGCAAAAAGGGTTAATTTAAGAATTACACCTGATCTTAATTTTGTGTATGATGATTCAGAAGAAAATGGAGAAAGAATTGATGCAATATTAAGAGAGCTCCATAATAATGAAAATAAGGATTAATGTTGGGTTGCAAAAATCTAACGAGAAAAAGGTAGGAAAAGGAGAAAAAATGTCAACTTTAGATGAAATATTAAAGGAAATTAACAAAGCAAAAAGTATTGTTATTTTAACACATAAAAATCCAGATGGTGATGCAATTGGCTCAAGTTTAGCTATGTACCAATGCTTAAAGAAATTGGGAAAAAATGTGGATATGATTATTCCAGAAATACCAAGAGCATTTAAAATTTTGCCATGCATTGATGAAGTAAAAAAAGAAAGTGATATAAAAAATTATGATTTGGCTATTTCTCTTGATTGTGCGTCAATAAAGCTTTTGAATGGATGGCTTAATTATTTTGATGATGCAAATGAGAGAATTGTTATTGATCATCATAGTTCTAATTCTATGTTTGGAGACTTAAATTATGTTGATCCAAGTTCTCCAGCATGTGCACAGGTATTATATGAAATATTTAAATATTATAAATTTGAAATTAATAATGATATTGGTTCTTGCATTATGACTGGAATTGTTACAGATACAGGTGGATTCCAATATTCTAATGTATCCACTGAAACTTTTGAAATAGCTTCGGAACTATTAAGAAAAGGTATTAATGTTTCAAAACTTTATAAAAAAATGCTTAATAATCATTCAAGGGCAAGTTTTGAATTGAAGAAAATTGCAAATGATAGACTAGAGTTTCTTGAAGATGGAAAAGTTACATTTACATATATTACAAAAGAAGATGAGGAAAGAGTTAATGCAGAAGTTGGTGACTATGATGGGATTGTTAATGAAGGTAGAAATATTGAGGGTGTTGAGGTTTCAATATTTATACATGAAATAGATGAAGGTCTAAAGGCTTCATTAAGAGCCAACGATTATGTAAATGTTGCTGATGTATGTATGATGTTTGGCGGTGGTGGACATGTTAGAGCTGCCGGTGCAAATATGACAGGAACTATAGAGGAAATAAAAGAAAAACTTTTAAAAGAGGTAAAAAGACAATTAAAATAATATTCAATGAGACATTATTAAAAGCAATTTCAATGTAAAAAATTATAACAAATTTAAATGAGAAATAATTAAATTTTATTGAGATAGGCATTATATACACTATTGGTATATAATGCCAATTTTTTTGCTTATTTTAAAAAAAAGTCTTGCAATTTTTTATAAACTGTGATATTCTATAGGCAGGTTAGAGAGAAACAAAAATCCTGCCTGGTGCGTGAATATTGGAATTTTAGAACCAACATATAGATTAAAGGGAGTCCGCCTTTGGATATGGCGTGTATGCTTAATACGGTTAAGAAACCCAGTAGTATCCAACAAGACACCCACCTGTGAAAACAGGCTCTTAAAATATTCAATGGTACGGCTGTGGCGGGTTTTATATTTTTAAGTAATAAATTTAGTAATAATATAATAATTAAATGACAATTAAGTAATAATTTTAGTTGGAAAATCTTATAAAGAGAATAGTAAATTAATGGATGGAATATTAATAGTAGATAAACCAATAGGGAAAACCTCTTTTGATATAGTAAGAGATGTGAGAAAAGAATATCAAATAAAAAAAGTTGGGCATATTGGTACATTGGATCCTATGGCATCAGGAGTACTTCCTGTTTTGATTGGAAATGCAACAAAGTTATCAAATATTTTAGTTGAACATGATAAAGAATATATTGCTGTTTTAAAGCTTGGAAAGAGTACTGATACTGGAGATTCAGAAGGCACAATAACTGAAACAGATGAAAATTATTTAGAAAAAATTGGAGAGCTACAAAATAGTATTCAAATTGCAGAGAAAAATACATTTCAAATTGCAGAAAAAAATACGTCACAAAAAAATAATGGTGAAATAGAAAAGACAGAGTGCATTAGAAAAGTTTTAAATTCATTTTTAGGAGATTCATTTCAGATTCCACCAATGTATTCAGCTATAAAAGTTAATGGAAAAAAATTATATGAACTTGCTAGAGAAGGAAAAACAATAGAAAGAGAACCACGTAAAATAAATATTAGCGAAATTGAATTATTAGAATATAAAGAACCTGATGAGATAAAATTTAGAGTTGTTTGTTCTAAAGGAACATATATAAGAGTTTTATGCGAAGATATTGCTAAAAAGATGAATACAGTTGGTTATATGTTATCTTTAAGAAGGACAAGAGTTGGAAATTTTAGAATAGAAGATGCTAATAAATTTATTAAAATGCAAGATATATTTGATATTCCAAGCATAAATGTAAATGAAGGCGAGTACAAAAAAATAGTGAATGGTGTGATTATACACAATGAAAAATTGCAAAACTATACAGGATTTTGTAACGTTTATTTTGGTGATAAATATATTGGAATTTGTGATGTAAAGAATGGAGACTGCAAAAGAAAAATTTTTATAAGTGATTAAAAATAATATTATGATGCTTTGGATTCATTATATGAATAAATAAATAAATAAATAAATAAATAAATAAATAAATAAATAAATAAATAAATAAAACAATATTATGAGGGTAGGAATATGAAAAAATTAATTTCAACGTTAATAATTATTTTTATAGTATCTGTATGTACAGTTGAATTAGCTGCAACAAACAATTCGACCACAAATGGTGACAAAACAAACGGAGTTTCAAAAACTTCAAGTAATGGTAATGTTACAGCTGATGATACTAATAGTAATTCAACTTCTGGAAGTACTAAATTATTAAAAGATTCGTCTTTATATGTTCTTCCTTTGTTAAATTCTACAAAAATTGACGAACTTAAAAAAGACGATAAGATTACAGTAATTTCTGTTAATGGAGAATGGGCTTATATTTATTCAGAGAAAAATGCTGGATGGGTATTTGCAGATAATGTTGAATCTATTAAAAATAATAAAAATGAAAGCCAAAATAGTGATAATGATACAAAAAATAGTACAAATAGCACTGATACAAATACTAATGAGAGTGTAAATAATGTAAGTAATTCAAATAGCACTAATACAGCAAATACTATAAGCTCTTCAAATAGTGTAAATGGTGCTGATGATACAAATAGTACTAATAATTCAAACACAAGTACAAATTCAAATGTTACAAATAGTGATAGCAACAAATCAAATACAACAAATAGTAGTAATAAATCAAACACTAGCACAAGCTCAAATGTTAAATATCCTGCAACTATGTATGTTAATGTAGATGCAGCATATATAAGAAGCAGTGCAAGTGCTGATTCGGACAAAGTTACTAGTGTTGGAAAGAATTGTCCTGTTACAGTACTTTCAAAAGATGGAGACTGGTATAAAGTTGAAGTTAGCGAAGGAAAAGGATATATGAAAGCTAGTTTATTATCTATAGATAAACAATAAATATACAATATATTCGCATTGATTTATGAAAAGAGGAAGATAACATCAAAATAATACTGAAAAAAAGGGTTATTTGCGTAATAACTATTGTTTTAATAATTTTAATATGGGGGCTATACAAGTGTGGTATAGCTCTTTTTGATTATAAAGGTGCAAAGAGTGGAGTATTTAGAGCAGAAATTATTGAATATCAAAAAGCGACTAAATATATGAATGTTTATAAAATTAGAATGAACAAACAATATTTCTTACTTTATGTAAAGGCAAGAAATTCAAATTTAAATTTAAAGTCAGATTTAAAGTTCAATTCAAAGTTAAATTTAAAGTCAAATTCAAACTCAAATTCAAAGTTAAATTTAAGAGCAAATTTATGGTTAAATTCAGCATCCAACCTTGACCAAGGGTATAAAAATCATAATACATTTAGCACAGGGGATATTATTGAATTTAGTGGAGATTTCAATCAACCTGATGGTCAAAGGAATGAAGGAGGTTTTAATTATAAATTATACTTGAAAACGAAAAAGATTTCAGGTAGTTTTACAGCGAAAACGGTAAAAAAAGTTGGTCAAAATAAATCTATAATAGTAAAGTGGAGAAAAATGGTGAATACAATAAGAAATAATGTTTTGCAAAATTATAAAAATAATTTATCAGATGAAAATGTTAGCCTAATTTCTGCTTTAACAATTGGAGATAAAACTAATTTAGAAAAGAATGTAATACAAGAATTTAGAGATGCTAGTCTTAGCCATATTCTTGCAATTTCTGGCGCACATTTTTCATATATTATTTTGCTTATAAGTTTTATAAATAAAATAATAAAAAGAAAAAGGCTGGGGCAGGTTAGTCTAATAATTGTTATTTTATTTTTTATGCAATTAACTGGAAATACTGCATCTGTTGTAAGGGCTGGTATTATGGGCATAATGGTTATTTTAGCAAGTATGCTTTATAGAAAAAATGATTTTATTACAACGTTTTCAATTTCTCTGCTAATACAAATAATTTATAATCCATATGTAATTTTTGACATTGGTTTAATTCTTTCATATTTTGGCACATTTGGAATTGTGTACTTTTACCAAATGATTAATCAAAGAATAAAACTCAAAATATTAAGTGTAACTTTATCAGCCAATTTGTTAATATTTCCAATAATGACATACAATTTTAATATGTTTTCAATCAGTTTTGTTATCTCAAATTTTTTTGCATCTATTATTTTAGGTCCAATAATAATTCTAGGAATAATCTCAAATATATTTAGGATACGAATAGTGTTTGTTCTATTAAATTTTTTACTCACAATATTTAGAAAAATTGTTAGTATCTGTTCAAAACTTCCATTCTCAAAAATTTATGTTACAACTCCAAATTTTTTTGCAATAATTATTTATTATGCTTTTTTGATAGTAATATGGAAAATGTGGAAAAATAATAAGAAAGATGAAAATTACAAAAAGGTTTTGGCAATATTAATGATTTTAATAATTATATTTAACATTAATTTTAAAAATTTTTATAATGGAATATGTGATAGACTTTTAATAAACTTTGTTGATGTAGGACAAGGAGATTGCACACTTATAAGATATAAAGGAAAAAACGTCTTAATTGATGGAGGCGGTTCGCTTGATAATGATTATAATGTTGGAGAAAAGGTGCTGTTACCATATTTGCTTGATAAAGGGATAAAAAGAATTGATTACATTATTTTTTCGCATTTTGACACAGATCATTGCCAAGGGTTAATATATTTAGTTGGAAAAATAAAAATTAAAAATGCAATTGTTGGAATACAAGCTGAAAAATATCCAAATTTTAAAGAGTTTGAGCAAAAAGCTAAAAATGAAAAAATTAATGTAATTATTGCAAAAAGAGGAGATAAAATATCAATAAATAAAAATATATTTTTTGATGTTCTTTGGCCTAGCAAAGATAATTTAATTATGAATAATTCAATAAATAATAATTCTCTTGTGTGTAAATTAAATTATTACAATTTTACAATGTTTTTTACAGGGGATATAGAGAAGGTAGCTGAAGAGGCGATTCTTAATTGTAATAATAACTTTGATAATAATAAGAATTCACTGGATAGTAATAAAAATGAAAAAGAGAGTAATAAAAATAAAAAAGATAACATTCTTTCAAGTACAATAATAAAAGTTGCACATCATGGTTCAATAACATCATCAACAATAGACTTTTTAAATGAAGTTAATCCTAAAATTGCATTGATAGGAGTTGGGAAGAATAATAAATTTAAGCACCCAAGTTCTGAGGTAATAAAAAGATTGCAAGGAAAGAAAGTTAAAATCTATAGAACAGATGAAATGGGAGAAATAAAAATTATTGTTAAAAAAAATGGAGAGGTAAGGTTAAATTCCTTGATTTATTAATTTTTTTTGTTTATAATTAAGTAGAAAAATTTATGAAAGGGAATTTAATATATATTACTAATATTATAAGATGTTGAAAGATATGAAAAGGCATGAAATTAGTATTAAGAAGTATTTAGATTACATGAATGGTATTAATAAGTATATTAAAACATAAGAAAATGAAGAAAAAAACAATAGTTATTTTATCTATTATATTATTTTTTATCGTGATTATTGGACTTGCTGTATATGGTGTTATATGGTATGTAAATGAAACTGGTCCAGTAAGTAGTAGAGATTCAGAAATAAAAGTAACTATTCCGAATGGAAAGAGTTCATCAGAAATCGGTGAAATTTTAAATGCAAATGGGTTAATAAAAAATTGGAGAGCATATAAAATTTATATTAAAATGAACAAAATAAATGATATGAAGGCTGGAGATTATGTTTTAAATGAAAATATGAGCTTAAGTAAAATCGTTGCTATACTTGAAAAAGGACCAGATGCTAGCCAGAGAACTGTAAATATTACATTTTTAGAAGGAAAAAACATGAGATGGATAGCAAAAACAATTGCTAATAACACAAATAATACAGAAGATGATGTTTATAATACACTAAAAAATGAACAATATTTAGATGGGTTAATAAAAAAGTACTGGTTTTTAAGTGATGATATTAAAAATGAAAACATTTATTATTCTCTCGAAGGATATTTATTCCCAGACACATATAATTTTAAGAAAGATGCATCTGTACAAGATATTTTTGAGGTTATGCTTAATAGAATGGAGCAGAAACTTGATGAATATAAATCTCAAATTACTGGGTTAAATATATCTGTTCATAGATTAATTACTGTAGCATCAATTGTTGAATTAGAAGCATCTAATGTTCTTGATAGACCTGATATAGCAAGTGTAATATACAATAGAATAAAAAACAATATGTCCATTGGAAGTGATGTTACAACATACTATGCTATAAAAGTTGATGTTGGAGAAAGGGATTTGAAGCAGAGTGAGCTTGACGCTTATAATCCTTATAATACACGTGGACCAAATATGAGAGGAAAGTTACCAGTAGGACCTATTTGTAATCCAGGTATTGATTCAATAAAAGCTGCATTAAACCCAAGTACAACAGATTATTTGTACTTTGTTGCTGATAAAAATGGAAAAGTATATTTTGCAAAAACTGACAGTGAGCATAATTCTATTATTCAGCAATTAAAATCTCAAGGATTATGGTATTCGTATGAATAAATTTGAATAATATGGAAATAATTACCTTAAATAAATTTTTGTTTGAGGTGATTATTTTTTATGGGAAAGAGTTTTTGGATTGGAACTATAATTGTTGTTATTATACTAGGTATAACTGCTGGAATAATTGTCCATGTTTATGGTGATGAAAGGACTGAAAGAGCTACGCTGAAACAAGCAAATGAACTTGCAAGAATGAAAGAAGCGGATCTTAATGATAAAGCTAATAAAAATGGGAGAAATAATGGAAAAAATGGAAATGGTGAAAACAATAGTTATTATGATAATAATGAAAACAGTAACGATGTTGAAAATAGTATAATTATAAAAACTTCATCGGGTGAAGAGAAAACTACTCCAAACACTTTAATAATCTTTGAGAGTTATTACAGTAAATGTGGGCATAGTAAAATTAGAAGTGAAAAGATTGCAAATGAATATGTAAATAAAACAAAGGAAGAAATGCAAAAAATATATAGTGATTGGGAAATAAAGTCTTTTTCAAGTGATAGAATTGAATTATATAAGAATGAAAATTCACTTTGCGGAAATCATTATATTGTAAAAGAAGAAAATGGTTATGTAACTGTTTATAATATTAATAAAGATGGACAAGAAGTCTTAAGTGATAAAACAGATATTTCAACTAAATATTTGCCAAAGGATGATAATGATTTACTTAAAAATGGAATTAAAGCAAATAGCACGTCGCAATTAGAACAAATATTGGCTGATTTTGAATAAAAGGATTTATATGGTAATATTTTAATAGAATTTTGTTTTTGAACATTTTAAAATACGCAAATGTAATATGCATAAAAATGCAAATGAAAAAATAATGTTCTAATAGACCTCCGTTTTGAATACTATTAAGCAAAAGTATTTGAAGCGGAGGCTTAATTATGAGGAATAGTGACTCAATAGAAGAGAGAGTACTTGCACTTGCAGAATATATTATAAAATCTAAAGATACAGTAAGGGGAGCTGCAAAAAGATTTGGAGTGAGCAAATCCACAGTACACAAGGATATAACCCAGAGACTGATGGAGATAGATCCAATATTGGGTAGTAGTGTAAGGAAAATTTTAGATGAAAATAAAGCAGAAAGACACATAAGAGGTGGAATGGCAACAAAGTTAAAATATATAAAACTAAAAGAGAAAAATAAATTGGTATAATTGTAAGTTACAGGTTAATGGTTCATTGCTTGGTGTTTAATAACTCGTTGGCTTGTTAGACGAGAGGACTTTTATTCTATTCATTTTTATGTTATAATTTTTATAGTTTAGCTTATAGTTTAACTTATAGTTTAACAAATAAGCATGTTAGGAGAAAGTCGTGTCAAATAGAAGAAGGAATTTTAGAAGAAAAGGATTAAACATTTTTGAAAAAGAAAATAAGCATTTTAAAATTATTTCAATAATATTGTTAATAGTGCTTGCAATAGTTTTAGCAGTATTTAGCTATAAATCGTATTTAAGTTATAAACAAAAGAAACAGGTTGCAAATGAACAACAAGAGTCTAAAAACCAAATAGAAAGTATTTTTAGAAGTGCTGATGATGCAGTAAATAGTGCTAATAATTATAAAACTAATACAATACTTAGATTTTCAATTGCAGGGTTAATTGACCAAAATGGTGTTGAAAAATATGAAATAAATAATGGATATGATTTTTTTAATGATATAGCAAATTATTTGAACAATAGCGATTTTACAATAGCAAATTATAAAATTGGACAAAATAGAAATGAAAAAATTGAAGATGTGGTAAAACAAACAGGAATTAATGTGCTTAACATTACAAATAATTCTGATGAAAAAATAGATAACTTGTATAGTGCTATAAATGATAAGGGAATACAGACTATTGGAAATAAGTATGAAAAAGAAGATAACAAAATTGAGAAAGATGATAAAATAGAAAAAGATAACAAAACTGGAGAAGATGATAAAACTAAAGAAGGCAAAGAAAATACTAAAAGTGAAAGAGTAAACGTTGTTAATAAAAAAGGTGTAAATGTTGCGTTTATAGGTTATACGGCAAATGATGATAAAAGTAGAAATTATTTTACTGAGGAAAAAGCTAAAGCTGATTTGGAATATGCTAAGAAAAATGCTTCTGTAATAATAGTAATGATGGACTGGAAAAATTCTAATGATGAGGCAACTAATGAACAGAAGAAACAAGCAAAATTTTTGGCTGATAATGGAGCTAACTTGATAATTGGTAATAACCAAAATAATATTCAGACTATGGAGATAATTAAAGGTGAAAATGACAAAGATTGTTTTGTTGCATATTCTTTAGGGAATCTGCTTAGCACAACTAGTATCGAAAAAAATAAAACAGGTATTATTTTAGAAATTCAAATATTGGTAGATAAAGACAATAATACTTCATTAAATTCAGTAGACTATGTATCTACATATATTTTAAAAGATAATAAACAGATGAAGGTAATGAATTTGAAAGATGCTGTTTCAAATTATGAAAAAGGAAGTGAAAATGGCAGTGGAAAAAATAGTACAAATGGAAATAGCAAAAATGGTGAGAATAATATAAATGACAATAGAAGTAGTGCGAATAATACCAAAGAAAATAGCAATATTAGTAGTACAAATTATGCAAAAATGAAAAGTGCATTAGAGAGAGTTAAAAAGCTTATAAATAATGGAAACAAATAAAGGAGAAATGAGATGAATGTTGGATTTGTATCATTAGGATGTAGTAAAAATTTAGTTGATACAGAAATGATGATTGGAGTATTTGAAAAGGAAAATTTTAAAATTGTGAGTGATCCAAAAGACGCTGATATAATTGTTGTAAATACATGTGGATTTATTGGTAAAGCAAAAGAAGAGGCAATTAATACACTTTTAGAAATGGCTGAATATAAGAAAAATAAATGTAAATATTTAGTTGCTACAGGATGTCTTGTTGAAAGATATAAAGAAGAGCTAAAAAAGGAAATGCCTGAGGTTGATTTGTTTATAAAATTTAGTGAATATTCCACATTTTGGCAACAAATTGTGGAAGGTTTGCATCTAGATTTAAGCAAAAATGCAAAAAATGATGACACAGGTAAAGAAAATAATGAAAGCAAAAATAATAACTTGAATTTGGATAAGGATTACAATAAGTTAGATTTTAACAACAGAGAAATTAGTACAGGTAATAACTATGCATATTTAAGAATTGCTGATGGATGTGATAATTTCTGTACATTTTGTGCAATTCCTTACATTAGAGGAAGATTTAAGAGTAGAACAGAAGAGGATATTATAAAAGAAGCGGAGATGCTTGCAAATAGAGGGATAAGAGAGATTATTGTTATAGCACAAGATACAACAAAATATGGAGTTGACATATACGGAAAGCCTATGCTTGCTGATTTGCTACATAAATTAAGCAAAATTGATGGAATTGAATGGATTAGATTTTTATATTCATATCCTGAAACAATTACAGATGAGCTTATTCAAGAAGTTAAAAAAAATGACAAAATATGCAATTATTTTGACATTCCAATACAACATATTTCAGACAATATTTTGAAAAAGATGAATAGAAAAACTACTAAAAATAGTATTATAAATTTGATTGAGAAACTAAGAAAAGAAATTCCAAATGTAATAATTAGAAGTACGTTAATGGTAGGATTTCCAGGTGAAACTGATGAAGATTTTAAAGAACTTTGCGATTTTGTAAAATGGGCAAAGTTTGACAAATTAGGATGTTTTTCATACTCAAAAGAAGAAGGAACAGCTGCTGCAAAAATGCAAGAACAGGTTAAGGCAAATATAAAGAAATCAAGATACAATGAGATAATGAGCATTCAACAAAAAGTATCTAATGAGAATTTAAAAAATAAAATTGGAAAAGTATACAAGGCTTTGATAGAAGATGCTTTTGCGGCTGAGGATAAGGTAGAAGATAATGTAAAAGATAATAAGAATAATAACAATAAGAATAATGAAAATGATGACAAAAACAATGAAAAAAATAGTAGAAATAATGCTAATGACCAGGTAGTTTTTGTTGGAAGAACTTATATGGATGCTCCTGAAATAGATGGTAATGTTTATGTAACTGCAGATGAAAAAGATTTGAAAAAAGTAGAGATAAACAATTTTGTAAATTGTAAAATAACAGGTGTAAAAGGATATGATTTAATAGCAAAAGTATAAGAAGGTTAACATTAATATTTTTTAGTTTACTTTATTACAAAATTCGACTAAAAATGATATAAGTAAACTAAAAATGACAAAAATAATAAAAGTGGAAACTGTGGATAACTCTGTGGATAACCATAAATACTGAAAAAAATCAAAGGAGTTTTCCACAGTTACATAATAGAAAAAGTTGTTATGGAAACCAAATAATAGAATTCATATTATGTTCACAAATTATTTACTAATATTTCATTAATTCTTTGATTTTTTATTAGTTGATGTTTTTGAATTTTTATTATTTGATTTGGTGTCATGATCTTCATTTGGTAGCATATAGTCAACAAGAGCATACACAATAGCACCGAGTATAATAGGTACAATCGAAAGAATGTAACCAATAATTAAATGCTGAATAAAATACAAGGCTATGAAAGAGAGTATAAAACCAATAATCATTTTAATATAAGGATGATAAAATAATTTAGTAAAACAACCAATTATAAAATCAATAATTGTTAAACACAAGATTCCACCAATTAAAATCCACAAATTGGGCAAAGCAAACCCAGGTGTGAAAAAAGAGGTAATCCCTAGAACTACAATAGATGCAATTAATCTGCCAAAAAATTGAACTTTTTTATTAATTTTCATAGAACTTTTTCCTTTCCATTTTCTTTATAATTTATTTTTTCTTGAACAAATATATAGAAATAAAAATTTTTATATATTCCTTTAAACTATCATTCTTCAATTATTATTCCTAAATTATCATTTCTAAATTATCATTCTTAAACTATCATTTTTTAACTATTATTCTTAAACTATTGTTTTTTAATTATTATTTTTCATAATAGATATTTGAACACGTAAAAATTTCTTAATAAAAGTATTTCCAAAAAATTTAAAAATATTAAAAAACTTCATAAGTAATTAAATTATTTAATAAATTTTTAAAATTAGGGTATGATATAAAAAAAGAGAAAGGGCACTAAATAATTAGTTTATTAAATAATAATTATTTAGTATCTGGGAAAGAAAAAAATGTTAATAAATTTTGTTAGAGCTGTTATTTTATATATTGTTGTGCTTATAACAACAAGATTAATGGGAAAAAGAGAACTAGGACAACTTCAACCTTATGAGGTTGTAATTTCAATAATGATTGCAAATCTAGCCACAATTCCAATGAGTGATATTGGTGTACCCATTGTTTCAGGGCTAGTTCCAATAATGGGATTATTAACAATGCATTTAATTATTTCTCTATTAAATTTAAAATCTACAAAACTGAGAAGACTTTTATGTGGCAAGCCTAATATTATTATAAATAAGGGCAAAATTGATGAAGAGGCAATGGAAAAGGAAAGATTTGATTTAAGCGAACTTGAAGAGAGATTAAGAGAAAAGGATGTATTTGACATTGGAGATGTTGATTATGCAATACTTGAAACAAATGGAGAGGTTTCTGTTATTTTAAAGCCAGAGAAACAGCAACCTACAATTGAAGATTTAAATCTTAAACCGGAGTTTAGAGGTATTTCTTACAATTTAATTTTAGATGGTGTTGTAATTTATAAAAATTTAAAATTAATTAATAAAAGTGAGATCTGGCTAAAAGAACAAATAGAAAAATTTAACTTGAAAGAAAAAGATGTTTTAATTGCTACAATGAATGAAAAGGGAGAGTTCTTTTGCCAAGGAAAAGAGCGAGTGAAATAGTGCATAGATGTCAAGGGAAAGAGCAAGTAAAATAGTGAATAGATTAAAAATGAGGAACTAAATTATATATAAAAATTATTTTAAATTTTTATAAAAAATAAACGAATTGGTAGGAAGGGTTAATGAAAAAAGAAGAAATTGCAACGTTAGTTATAATTGGAATAATACTTATTATTGATTTAATTACATTATTTTATACTAAAAAATGCTGTGCAAAAATATCAGATGATCTTACAAATTTAGAAAATATGACTGTTGAAAGCATAAAAGCAGAGAATAATGATAATAGTGAAAATGCACAATATGTGGGAGCTGATTATAATAATGGTAATAGTGATACTAATGGTAGAAATAGCAATATAAATGGTAGTAATAGTGAAGGCGACGAAAATAAGAGAATAGAAAGCAAAGAACTAAAGCAAAAATCTGAAGATATTTATAAAGAATGGTTAGGAATGAATGATACACTTACTTTTTACATTGAACATGATGAGTTAGAAAAAGTTAATGTACAGCTTGAAAGAATAATTGCAAATTTTAATGTAGACTCAACAGAGGATGCAGTGCCTGAAATAAAAGAAGCAGTATATATTTTAAGGCATATAGAAAAGAAACAAAGATTGACTTTGAAAAATATATTGTAGCTAAATTTGACAAATATATTGTAGTGCAATCAGAAATAGGATTGCACTTTAATAATATAAAAATAAGAAATAAAAAAATAATTTTATACTTTATTAATTAAAAAAAAAATGTTATAATTTAAAAAATAAATGATAAGTTAATAAAAAATATAATAAAAGATATTAAGAGGATTGATAATATGATAGATTTTACAGATGCAATGGAAGAATTAAATATTTATAAAGGATCAGAAAAAAAGAAAACACTAATTTATGATGGCAAGAAGTATTTGGTAAAATTTCCGGACCCGGTAAGAGAAAAAAATAAAAATATATCATACATAAATAATGCTTTTTCAGAATATATTGGAAGCAATGTTTTTAGAATTTGTGGTTTTAAAACACAAAATACTTTATTAGGAACATATACATATAATGGAAAAGAAAAAATTGTATGTGCGTGTGAAGATTTTACTGATGAAAATCATGTTTTATACGAATTTGAGAATTTGGCTTTAAGTGCAAATCCTGATAAAAAAATTGAAACGGAACTTTCTGATATTATGGAAGTAATAGATAGCCTAGAAAAAATATCAAAACTTTCCATAAAAGATGATGTTAAGAAAAAGTTTTGGGATATGTTTGTAGTAGATAGTATTATAGGCAATACTGACAGGCACAATGGAAATTGGGGCATTCTAGTTGATGCTCAAAATAATTGTGCTAATTTTGCACCAATATATGATTGTGGGTCTTGTTTAAACCCTATGCTAGAAGATCAGGAACTGGAAAAACTAAATAATGCAGAAATTAAAAATTTAGCAGTTAATAGTTATTCATGCTTAAAAGAAAATGGCAAGAAAATAAATTATATGCAATATATTCAAGATTGCAAAGAAAACAAAAATAAAGATTGTAATGAAGCAATAATAAGAATATTTCCACAAGTTAATATAGAAGAAATAAATAAATTTATAATGGAAATACCTTGTATATCAAATACGAGAAAAAACTTTTATAAAGAAATTATTAATTTTAGATATGAGATAATAAAAGAAGTCTGCGAAAAAAAATAATGGTTACGAGTTATTAAACATCATGCAATGAACCATTAACCAGTAACAAATAATGAAAGAAGTTTCGAAAATTGCCTTGACAGATGTGCAATAAGGTTGTATAATAAAAAGGCATGTAAATTAAGCGTTGAAGTAGAATGTGGCTACACACCTAGTAATAGGCGATGGAGGGAACTTCTATGGAGTATGTTTTGGCTAAGACCAGGCGGTAAGTTTTATAAATGATATAGCACTTTTATGCCCCTAAAATTCATGCAAGACGGGGTTTTTATAATGGTAATGAATGAAACACCAGGGTGCGTTTATAACTTCCGACCAAAATTTTAAATTTTAAGGAGGGAAAAACGAATGGCAACAACAAAAAAGAATGCTGAAAAAACAAAAACAGTTTCAAAAAGTACTGTAAAAAGTGAAAAAATTAGAATAAGATTAAAAGCTTATGATCACGTTGTTTTAGAACAGTCTGCTGAGAAGATAGTAGATACTGCTAAAAAAACAGGAGCTAAAGTTTCAGGTCCTATTCCACTTCCAACAGAAAAAGAAATTGTTACAATCTTACGTTCTCCACACAAACACAAAGATTCAAGAGAACAATTTGAGTTAAGAACTCATAAAAGAGTAATTGATATTTTATATCCAACTCAAAAAACAGTTGATAGCTTAACAAAAATTGAGTTACCAGCAGGTGTTGATATAGAAATCAAACTATAATTTTCTATAATTTAATAATAATTTAATAATTAAAATTTTTATAATAATTTAACTAATAATTAACTATTGATTTAATTATTAACTTAATTATTAACTTAATTATTAATTTGTATTATAGGATTAATTTTAAAAACCACGCTAGCTATTAAAACAACAGAAGTTTTAAAATAAAAAGTTAGCCAATAGGAGGAAAAATGAAGAAAGCATTAATCGGAAAGAAAATCGGAATGACACAAATCTTTGATGAACAAGGAAAAGTTATTCCAGTTACAGCAATTGAAGTTGGACCATGTACTGTTATGCAAATAAAAACAGTTGAACAAGATGGTTACCAAGCTGTTCAATTAGGTTTTGGAGATGTAAAAGAAAGCAAATTAACAAAACCTGAGTTAGGTAAATTTAAGAAAAACAAATTACAACCTAAAAAATATTTAAGAGAAGTTAGATTAGATTCTATTGAAGGAATCAAAGTTGGAGATGAACTAAAAGCTGATGTATTTGCAGTAGGCGATAAAGTTGATATTCAAGGTACTTCAAAAGGAAAAGGATTCCAAGGCGTTATCAAACGTTGGGGACAATCAAGAGGACCAATGGGACATGGTTCTATGTATCATAGAAGACCAGGTTCAATGGGACCAACATCTACACCAGGTAGAGTATTACCAGGTAAGAGATTACCAGGACATATGGGTGTAGAAACAGTAACTGTTCAAAATCTTGAAGTAGTTAAGGTTGATTTAGATAAAAACATTATTTTAGTAAAGGGAAGCGTTCCTGGAGCTAAAAAATCAATATTAAAAATAAAATCAAGTGTAAAAGCTTAAGGAAGGAGGAGAGAAAATGCCTAATATAGATGTATTAAGTGTAGACGGAAAGAAAGTAAAAGAGCTTGAATTAAATGAAAATATATTTGGAATTGAACCAAATGAAAATATTGTACATTCTGTTATAGTTAATTACATGGCTAACCAAAGACAGGGTACACAAAATACTAAAACAAGATCAGAAGTTTCTGGTGGTGGAAGAAAACCATGGAGACAAAAAGGAACAGGACGTGCAAGACAAGGATCTATTAGAGCACCACAATGGATTAAAGGTGGTATTGCATTAGGACCAAAGCCACGTTCATATAGATTTAAAATTAACAAAAAAGAAAGACAATTAGCTGTTAGATCAGTTTTAAGTTCAAAAGTAAATGAAAAAGAATTAACAGTTCTTGATAAAATTGAATTAAAAGAAATAAAAACAGCTGAAATGGCAAGAATTATGAACAATTTAAAATTAACAGGAAAAACATTATTTGTATTACCTGGAAATGATGTAAATGTTCAAAAATCTGCTAGAAATATCAAAGGTGTTAAAGTTTCAATAGTTGATACAATGAACACTTATGATTTAGTAAAATATGATAACCTAGTTTTAACTGTTGATTCAGTTAAGAAAATAGAGGAGGTGTACGCATAATGTTACCAGAAGAAGTAATTATAAAACCAATTGTTACTGAAAAAAGTAATGATGAAGTTCAAAATGGAAAGTATACCTTTAAGGTAAACAAAAAAGCTACAAAAATTGACATTAAAAGAGCTTGCGAAAAGTTATTTAATGTAAAAGTTGTAAATGTTAATACAATAAATGTAAAAGGTAAAGAAAAGAGAGTTGGAAGAAACGTTGGAAAAACTCCTGATTGGAAAAAAGCTATTGTTACAATAGATACAAATCCTGCAGACCAAAAATATATTGGAAAAGGCGGAAAAGAAGTTAAGGTTTCTAAAAAATACAATGACTCAATTGAAGGAATTAACTAATTGTAAAGTTAGTCTTTAATTAACTAATTAATTATTAATTAATAATGAAGTTAACTAGCGAGAAATTACTCGGATAATAAAGAATATCTGTAAGTGGTGCAGGAAAAATACCACATTATAAATAAAAAAGGAGATTTGAAATGGGAACAAAGAAATTTAGACCTATTACTCCATCTTTAAGAAATATGACAGTATCAGATTTTTCTGAAATTACAAAGAAAACACCTGAGAAATCATTATTAGCTGTAAAGAAACAAAAATCAGGAAGAAATTCTTATGGAAGAATTACAGTTAGACATCAAGGTGGCGGAAATAGACAAAAATACAGAATAATTGATTTTAAAAGAAATAAAGTTGATATGTATGCTGAAGTTATAGGAATTGAATATGATCCAAATAGATCAGCAAATATTGCTTTAATAAAATATGAAGATGGAACATTAAGCTACATAATAGCACCAAAAGGATTAAAAGTTGGTGAGAAGGTTATTTCATCTGATAAAGCTGATATTAAACCAGGAAATTGTATGAAGCTTGAAAACATTCCAGTTGGTACATTAGTACACAATGTTGAAATCAATCCAAATCAAGGAGCTAAACTTGTTAGAGTTGCTGGACAATCAGCACAATTAATGGCTAAGGAAGGAAAATATGCTCATTTAAGATTACCTTCTGGAGAAATGAGATTAGTTCTTGCAAATTGCAAAGCAACAATCGGAGTTATAGGAAATGAAGAACATGAAAACATTAGCTTAGGTAAAGCAGGAAAAACAAGACATTTGGGAATTAGACCAACTGTAAGAGGTTCTGCTATGAACCCTAACGATCACCCTCATGGTGGTGGTGAAGGAAAGGCACCAGTAGGACACGCTGGACCAATGACTCCTTGGGGTAAACCAGCTCTTGGTTACAAGACAAGAGATAAACACAAGAAGTCAAATAGACTTATCACTAAGAGAAGAAAATAGAATAATAACAAAATCTTTGAAAGGAGTTTTAAAATGTCAAGATCAAGCAAAAAAATGCCATTTGTTGCACCTGAATTATTAAAGAGAATAGATGCAATGAATGAAAGTGGAAAAAAAGAAGTTTTAAAGACATGGTCAAGAGCTTCTACAATATATCCACAAATGGTAGGACATACAATAGCTGTACATGATGGAAGAAAACATGTTCCAATTTACATCACAGAAGAAATGATTGGACATAAGTTGGGTGAATTTGCTCCTACAAGAACATTTAAAGGTCATGCTGGAAGCAAAGATGCAGCTACTACAAAAGGAAAATAAATAATACGTAAAAATTTAAAAAGGAGGTAATTATTGTGGCAGATGTTAAAGATAATGAAATAGAAAAAAAGAAAACAACTACTACAAAGAAAGCAAGCACAAAGAATGTTGCAACTTCTAAAGAAGCTAAAACAACAAAAAAGACAAAAAGTGCTACAAAGAAAACTGAGACTAAAGTAGCTACTACAGCTAAAAAAGAAGTAGCAAAAGCTGAAACTAAAGTTGAAGTAAAAGAGAAAGCTAAAGCATCTAAAGAAACAACTAATAATGAAGAAATAGTTGCAAAAGCTACTGTAAAATATGAAAGAATTTCAAGCAGAAAAGTAAAAATTGTAGCAGATTTAATTAGAGGAAAAAATGTTGATGAAGCAATGGCTATATTACAATTCACTAATAAAGCTGGTGCTGAAGTATTAACAAAATTATTAAAATCTGCTATTGCAAATGCTGAAAATACAAAACAAATGGCACATAGCAAATTATATATTGCTGAGATTTATTCAAATCAAGGTCCAACATTAAAGAGAATTAGAGCTGCAGCTAAAGGTAGTGCAGTAAGAATTAGAAAAAGAACTAGTCATACAACAATAGTTCTTAAAGAAAGAGATTAAAAAGGAGGCTAAAAACAAGTTATGGGACAGAAAATGGATCCACGCGGACTTAGAGTTGGTGTAATCAATGACTGGAGCTCAAAATGGTATGCAGATAAAAAACATTTTGGTGATTATGTTGTTGAAGACCACAAGATTCGTGAATATATTAAGAAAAAATTATATGTTAGTGGAATTTCAAAAATAGAAATTGAAAGAACATCAAAATTTGTTAAAGTTAATGTTTACACTGCAAAGCCTGGACTAGTAATAGGAAAAGGTGGAAATATCTCTGAAAAACTTAGAAGTGATTTAGAGAAAATGATTGGAAAACATGTTAACTTAAATATTATTGAAGTTAAAGATGTTGATACAAATGCACAATTAGTTGCAGAAAATATTGCATCTCAACTTGAAAGAAGAATTTCATTCAGACGTGCAATGAAACAATGTATGCAAAAAGCAATGAAATCAGGTGCTTTAGGAATAAAAACATCATGCTCAGGAAGATTAGGTGGAGCAGATATGGCTAGAACAGAATTCTATAAAGAAGGTACTGTACCACTTCAAACATTAAGAGCAGATATCGATTATGGATTTGCTGAAGCTAATACAACATATGGAAAAGTTGGTGTAAAAGTTTGGATTTATAAAGGCGAAATTCTTCCAAAAAAGAAACAAGAAGTAGTGGAAGGAGGAGATAAAAATGCCATTGATGCCAAAAAAGACTAAGTTTAGAAAACAACAAAAAGGTAGAAATAGAGGAAAAGCTACAAGAGGAAATAAAGTATACGAAGGAGACTTCGGACTTCAAGCATTAGAACTTGGACAAATCACATCAAACCAAATTGAAGCTGCCCGTGTTGCTATGACAAGATATATTAAAAGAGGTGGTCAAGTTTGGATAAAAATATTCCCAGACAAACCAGTTACAGCAAAACCTATTGGTACTCGTATGGGTAAAGGAAAAGGTAGTGTTGAAAAATGGGTTGCTCCTGTAAAACCAGGAAGAGTAATGTTTGAAATTGGTGGTGTTCCAGAGGCTACTGCTAAAGAAGCTCTTAGACTTGCAGGTTCTAAATTATCTGTAAAAACTAGAGTAATCAAAAAAGAGACTGAAATAGGTGGTGATGTAGATGAAGATAAATAAGATTAGAGAAATGTCTTCACCTGAACTTGAAAAAGAACTTAAAGAGTTAAAACAAGAACTATTTAAATTAAGATTTAGTTTAGCTACAAATGGATTAGATAATCCAAAGAAAATTAGTCAAGTTAAGAAAGACATTGCTAGAATAAATACAATTTTAACTGAAAGAAAAATTGAAGAAGCTAAGAAAGCTGAGTAAATATAATAAAGTTTATGGTTATTTAGCTTATTAAACTTTATGAATAAATTTTAAAGTTAAAAACAATGTAATGAAGCAGAAATTTTGTTGAAGTCGTGATAATAATTTATTGTATTAAAGCGACTAATGCAAGAAAGGAGATAATGATGGAAAGAAATCTTCGTAAAACTATGATAGGCAAAGTTGTATCTGACAAAATGGATAAAACAGTTGTTGTAGCAGTTGAAACAAGAGTAATGGATAAGACTTATGGAAAAATCAAGAAAACTACATACAAACTTAAAGCTCATGATGAAAATAATGAGTGCAAAAAAGGAGATACTGTAAAAGTTATGGAAACAAGACCTTTATCTAAGGATAAAAGATGGAGAGTAGTAGAAATAACTGAAAAGGCTATTATTAAATAATTAATTCAATTTATGATTTGCAATTTGATAATTGTAATAATAAATTAAAAAATTGATATTTATAATAAAATAGTTTAAAGAAATTCTAAAAAAGGAGGAAGTACTAATGGTACAGCAACAAACTATATTAAAAGTAGCTGATAACACTGGTGCAAAAGAAATCATGTGCATTAGATGTTTAGGTGGTTCATATAGAAAATATGCTAAAGTTGGAGATGTTATAGTAGCTTCTGTAAAATCTGCAATTCCAGGCGGAACTGTAAAAAAAGGTCAAGTTGTTAAAGCAGTTGTTGTTAGAACAAAGAAACCTATTCAAAGACCAGATGGAACAGTTGTAAGATTTGATGATAATGCAGCAGTTATTATAAATGCCGATAAAAACCCAACAGGAACACGTATATTTGGACCTGTAGTTAGAGAATTAAGAGATGGCGGATATATGAAAATCCTATCTTTAGCACCAGAAGTTTTATAATAGAAAGAGGTGAATTTAATGAAATTAAGAAAAGGAGATACTGTAAAAGTATTATCTGGAAACGATAAAGGAAAAACTGGAGAAATTCAAGCAGTTCTTCCTAAAGAGAACAAAGTAATAGTTCAAAGCGTTAATATTAGAAAAAAAGCAACAAAACCTAGAAAAGCTGGTGAAACTGGTGGAATTATTTCAAAAGAATTCCCTATTAATGCTAGCAAAGTAAATGTTGTTTGCCCAAGTTGTAAAAAGACTGTAAGAGTTGGATATAAAATTGAAGATGGCAAAAAAGTTCGTATATGCAAAGCTTGCGGAGCTAAGCTTAAATAAATTTGGTGAAAGGAGGTCTATTTAGACTAATGGAAGTATTAAAAGAGCAATATGAAAAAGAAGTTGTTCCAGCATTAATGAAAAAATTTGGTTACAAATCAATAATGGAAGTACCAAGACTTGAAAAAATAGTTATAAATGTTGGACTTGGTGATATAAAAGAAAATCCTAAATCATTAGATGGTGCAGTAAAAGATTTAACTCAAATTACAGGTCAAAAGCCAGTAATAACAAAGGCTAAGAAAGCCATTGCAGCATTTAAAATTAGAGCAGGAGTAAACATTGGAGTAAAAGCTACATTAAGAAAAGGAAGAATGTATGACTTTGCTTACAAACTATTTAATGTTGCATTACCAAGAGTTAGAGATTTTAGAGGTGTTTCTGCTGATTCTTTTGATGGTAGAGGAAATTATTCAATGGGTGTTAAGGAACAATTAATTTTCCCTGAAATTGAATATGATAAAATCGATAAAGTTAGAGGAATGGATATAGTTTTTGTTACAACAGCAAAAACTGATGAAGAGGCAAAGGAGCTATTAACTCTTCTAGGAATGCCTTTTAAAAATAGTAAATAAGGAGGAATAAAAAGAGTATGGCTAAAAAGTCTTTAAAAGTTAAGCAACAAAAAACACAAAAATATAAGACTAGAGAATATAATAGATGTAAAATTTGTGGAAGACCACATGCTTATATCAGAAAATATGGTGTATGCCGTGAATGCTTTAGAGAATTAGCTCATAAGGGAGAAATTCCTGGAGTAAAGAAAGCTTCTTGGTAATAATCTAATAAATAATATTGAAAAGGAGGATAAAATGAATACAACAGATCCAATTGCAGATATGTTAACAAGAATTAGAAATGCTAACACATCTAAGCATACAGAAGTTGATATTCCTGCTTCAAATATGAAGAAAGCTATTGCTCAAATCTTAGTTGATGAAGGTTATATCAAATCATTTGAAGAAGTAGATGATGGAAAACAAGGTATCCTTAAAGTTACATTAAAATATGATGAAAATGGTAAGAGAGTTATTTCTGGATTAAAGAGAATTTCAAAACCAGGTCTTCGTATATATGTAAATAAGGAAGAAGTTCCACAAGTAATTAATGGATTAGGAATTGCATTAATTTCAACATCAAAAGGAATTATGACAGACAAAGAAGCTAGAAAACAAGGAATTGGTGGAGAAGTTTTAGCTTATGTATGGTAATTCTTAATCAGTTATAAGAGATGAAGAATCAATGTATATAATTAAGGCCTGTAATTCGTGGACTTAAGGCATAGAATTTAATGAAAGGAGAAAAAAATGTCAAGAATAGGCAAGAAACCTATAACAATACCAGAAGGTGTTACAGTAAATGTTGACGGAAACCATATAGTAGTTAAAGGACCAAAAGGAACTCTTGAAAAAGATTTAAGTCCAAAAGTAGCTGTAAAAGTTGATGGAAATAAAATCGAAGTTTCAGTTGCAAATGAACTAGATGGAAATTTACATGGATTAACAAGAACATTAATTAACAATATGGTTGAAGGATGTGAAAAAGAATTTACAAGAACACTTCAAATTAATGGTGTTGGTTATAGAGCTCAAAAACAAGGAAATAATTTAGTAATGAATTTAGGATATTCTCATCAAGTTATTATGGAAGCACCTAATGGAATCACATATGATTTACCTGATGCAAACACAATAATTGTTAGAGGTATTGATAAAGAATTAGTTGGTCAAACAGCAGCTGTTATTAGATCAAAAAGACCACCTGAAGTTTATAAGGGTAAAGGTATTAAATATGCTGAAGAACATATTAGACGTAAGGAAGGTAAAACTGGTAAGAAATAATAGTTAGAGTAAAAGGAAAGTTGTATTATTGTTTTTTAATAATTATTTTATATATGAATAATATAATGTTCTAAACTATAGAAAGGAGAATTAGTATGATTTCAAAGACTGATAGAAAAGCTGAAAGAATCAGAAGACATGCAAGAGTTCGTAATAAGATTTCTGGAACTGCTGAATGCCCAAGACTTTGCGTTTTTAGAAGTAATACTGGAGTATATGCACAAATCATTGATGATGTAAAAGGTGTAACTTTAGTTTCTGCTTCTACATTAGATAAAGATGTAAAAACAAAACACGCAAACAAAGAAGCAGCTAAAGAAGTTGGAACACTTATAGCAAAGAGAGCAGCAGAAAAGAAAATTTCTAATGTTGTATTTGATAGAGGTGGATATATTTATCACGGAGTTGTTAAAGAATTAGCTGAAGCTGCAAGAGAAGGCGGTTTAAAATTTTAAAAAAAAAGGAGGGAAAACAAAGTGCAAGATAAACGCAATAATAAAGAGCAAGATGATGGCTTAAATGAAAAAGTTGTTGCTATCAACAGAGTAGCAAAGGTTGTAAAAGGTGGTAGAACATTTAGATTCAGCGCTGTAGTAGTCGTTGGTGATGGCGAAGGACATGTTGGAATCGGAAATGGAAAAGCTGCAGAAGTTCCAGATGCAATTAAAAAAGCTATTGATGATGCAAAGAAGAACTTAATAGAAGTTCCAATTGTTGGAACAACAGTACCACATGAATATATTGGTAAATTTGGTAGTGCAACAGTTATGATTAAGCCTGCTGCAGAAGGTACAGGACTTATTACTGGTGGTAGCGCAAGACCAGTATTAGAGCTTGCTGGATATAAAGATGTTCGTACAAAAGTTTTAGGAACAAATAATCCTAGAAATGTTGTATATGCAACATTAAATGGTCTTCAAAATATGGAAACAATTGAGCAAGTTGCTAAAAAAAGAGGTCTTAAAGTAGAAGATTTAAAATAAATTGTTAATATGAAAATTGAAATTAGATAATAAAAATTAAAAAAGTTTAATTTAGAACATGAACAAGGAGGTGTAAATCCATAATGAAATTAGATGAATTAAAACCAGCACAAAAAAGAGCATCAAAAATAAGAGTTGGACGTGGAATCGGATCTGGACTTGGAAAAACATCTGGAAGAGGTCAAAAAGGCCAAAAATCAAGAACAGGTGGTGGAGTTAGACGTGGATTTGAAGGTGGTCAAACACCATTATATAGAAGATTACCTAAGAGAGGATTCAACAATAGTAGATTTGCAAAGAATTATACTGAGGTAACTTTAACAATGTTAAACAAAGCTACAACAGATGTTGTTGACGCAGAAAGCTTAATAAAAGATGGAATAATTGCAAAAGCTAATGATGGAATAGTAGTTATTGCAACTGGTAAATTAGAGAAAAAATTAACAGTAAAAGCTGTTAGATTCACTAAATCTGCTAAAGAAAAAATCGAAGCTTTAGGCGGAAAGACAGAGGTGATTTAGTTGTTTAATACTATTAAAAACGCATTAAAGTCTCCAGAGATAAGAAAAAAATTATTATTTACTTTATTATTACTTGTAATTTTTAGATTAGGTTGTTTTATTACAGTTCCAATGGTTAATATTAAAACATTGGAAGACACGATGACACAATATTCAAATGGAATTACAGGATTAATAAATATTGTATCTGGTGGTGCATTTTCAAGATTATCAATATTTGCAATGTCAATTACTCCATATATTACATCATCAATCATTGTACAATTACTAGCAATGATAATACCTTCTTTAGAGAGATTAACAAAAGAAGGTGGTGAAGAAGGAAGAAAAAAAGTAGACAGGATTACAAAGCTTATATCACTTGCATTAGCATTAGTTGAAGCTTTAGGAATATATTTCTCATATAAAAATTCTGGATTATTTATTGAAACAGGAGTAACAACAGCAATAGTTGTAATATCTTCACTTGTTGCAGGTACATCATTCTTGATGTGGCTTGGTGATAAAATTACATCTAAAGGTGTTGGAAATGGAATTTCAATGTTAATATTTGCAGGTATTGTATCTGGAATACCATCTGCATTAACATCTATCTTTAGTTTAATTAAGGTAAATGGTGCATTTAGTACAAAAGGTTTAGTAACAGCAATATTATTAATATTAGGTATTTTAGTTTTAATAGTTGGTGTTATATTTGTGCAACTTGCAGAAAGAAGAATCCCAGTTCAATATTCTAAGAAAGTTGTTGGAAGAAAAATGATGGGTGCTCAAAACACACATATACCAATTAAGCCAGCAATGGCAAGTGTTATGCCAATAATTTTTGCATCATCATTTATGACATTCCCAGCAATGTGTATTGAATTATTTGTAAAAGACATTGAAAATAAAACAGGATTTTTAAGAGTACTTTATAACCTTTCAATAGCAACATCATCATCAAATGTGGGATGGCAATACACAATAATTAATGCATTAATATATTTGTTATTAATTATTGGTTTTACATATTTTTACACTTATGCAACATTTAACCCAGCAGAAGTAGCTAATACAATAAAACAAAATGGTGGATTTATTCCAGGAATTAGAGCTGGAAAACCAACAGCAGATTATTTATCATCTGTATTATCAAAAGTTGTTTTATTTGGTGGATTATTCCTAGCTGCAATAGCAATTTTGCCAATGTTTGCAAAAGCTTCTGGATTAAATACAGCATTTGGAGGATCTTCAATATTGATTGTTGTTGGTGTAGCTATAGAACTAAGTCAACAATTACAATCATTAATTGTAATGAAACACTATAAAGGATTTTTGAAAAATTAGTTAGATTAGGGATGCTCTTTTGAAAACAAGACGTCCCTTTTTATTCTTAAAATTACTAGTTAATTAGTAAAAAGTGAAGTGTGGTATTTAAAATTAAATTTAATTAAATAGCTAATTCTTTTACAAATTGCATTTTGAAAATTAAAATACATAACATATTCCGGTTTTGCTTGCTGTCGTCGCTGCATTTATGCTACAAAATTTTTATTTATCATAAAAATTTTGAGCGAAGATTTTGATAGCACGACTCCAATCGCCCTCAAGCTTAAGCTTTCGGTTGTTCGCTGCGCGCTAAACCTACATATGTTAATGTATATTTCATTTTGAAAATTAAAATACATAACATATTCTGGCTTTGTTTTATGTTAATGTATTTTAAATAAAATGCCACTTGTAAAAGAATTAGCTAAAGAAGGAGAAATAAGTATGTATATAATTATGTTAGGTGCCCCAGGTACTGGTAAAGGAACAATTGGTAACGAAATTTGTAAACATTATAATTTAATGCATATTGCTACTGGAGATATTTTTAGAGCAGAAATAAAGAATCAAACTGAGCTTGGAAAAAAAGCAAATGAATATATTTCAAAAGGACAACTTGTTCCAGACGATGTTACAATTGCAATGTGTGAATCTTATTTAGATAAATCTGACAATGTTTTACTAGATGGATTTCCACGTACAATATATCAAGCAGAGGCTTTAAAGAAATACTTAGCAAATAAAGGAAAGAGTGTAACAGCTGTTATTGATTTAAATGTTCCAGATGAAGATATTGTTGTAAGAACATCAAGCAGAATAATATGTTCAAATAAAGAATGCGGAGCGGTATATAATACAGTATTTTATAAACCAAAAGTTGAGGGAATTTGTGATATATGTGGCAGTAAACTAGTAAAGAGACCTGATGACAATCCAGATACAATTAGAAAAAGACTTGAAACATATCATAAACAAACAGAGCCTTTAATTGAGTTTTATGAAAAAGAAGGATTGCTTGAGAAGATTGATATAAATATATACTCTGAAACTACAAAAGAAGATACAACAAGAAAATCTGTTGAGAAAATTGATGCAAGGTTATCTAATTAATTGTAAATTATTATACTTAATCAACGAATAAAGGGCGCGTAGCGATTAACGAGCGATAGCGAGGCGAATGGACGATAAAACTTTGATTCGCGCAAAAAATCATTTTTGATTTTTTGCCGCATCAAGATACCCTCGTCCAACAAGCCCTTGAGTGATTAAGTATAATAATTTACTAATAAATATATTAATGCAAATTTAGTTAGAGAGGGATTATAAATGGTAACAATTAAATCTAAAAGTGAAATTGAAAAAATGAGAGAAGCTTGTAGAGTTGCTAATTTAGCGCAAAAGGCTATTGAAAAGGCAATTATGCCAGGTGTTTCTACTTATGAACTTGATCAAATAGCAGAAGAGACTATGAGACAATATGGTGCTATTCCAGCTGAAAAGGGATTTCCAAGTGGTGTAAAAGGTGTGCCAAATTTTCCTGGTTCAATTTGTGCTTCTATTAATGATAATATTATTCATGGAATTCCATCTAAAAAAGATATTTTACATGAAGGCGATATTATTAGTATTGATCTTGTTGCATATAAAGATGGTTTTAATGGAGATTGTTGCAGAACTTATGCTGTTGGACAGATCTCAGATGAAGCTAAAAGATTAATCGAAGTAACAAGAAATGCGTTTTTTGAAGGAATTAAATTTGCAAAAAAAGGGAACAGGCTAGGAGATGTTTGCCACAGAATTGGTGAATATGTTCAACAAAATGGCTTTGATGTTATAAGAGAATTTGAAGGACATGGCATAGGTAGAGAGATGCATGAAGACCCAGGTATTCCTAATTATGGCAAGGCTGGAAGAGGAATTAGGCTTGAACCTGGTATGACACTTGCAATAGAACCAATGGTTGTTGCAGGTTCACCCGAAATTTGTGAAGGAGAAGATGGCTGGTCTATATGGACTTACGATGAAAGTTTGTCAGCTCATTATGAAAACACAATTTTAATTACAGAAAATGAACCTGAGATATTGACATTATAATGCAGGTATAGTATAATAAGATAGATGTTGTGTTCGCTCATAACAAATTTAGTTACCTATAGGGGGTATTTATATATATGGCTAAGGAAGATGTAATAGAAGTTGAGGGAATTGTGACTGAAGCTTTACCAAATACATTATTTAAGGTTCAATTAAAAAATGGACATGAAATATTAGCTCATATTTCTGGTAAATTAAGAATGAATTATATTAAGATTTTACCAGGAGATAAGGTAAAAATTGAGCTTTCTCCTTATGATTTAACAAAAGGTAGAATTACATGGAGAGGAAAGGCTTAAATATATTAATTATAAATGATTATTGAAGTAAGATGAAAAATACAGGAGGTAAGTGAAATGAAGGTTAGACCATCAGTAAAACCTATGTGCGAAAAATGCAAGGTTATAAAAAGAAAAGGTGTTATTAGAGTAATTTGCTCTAATCCTAAACATAAACAAAGACAAGGCTAAAAAGCCTTTGTTTTTGCGTTTTTATTTTTGGTATTAACGCATATTCTGTGCGGCTGATTTAGAATTTGCGTTTATATATATGTGTAATTTCAATAAAATATTTTAGAATATATATTTGATATACTAATATTTTTGTTTATTGATATAACACAAAAAATTATTAATTATTTACAGATTAAATTAAGGAAACATTAATGGAAAAAACCTTTCTATCTGTTAAATGCTTTTTTAGTTTAATGCATTTCACCTGTATTTGATTAATAATTGTAATTTATGAATATAAATTTTCATAATAATTTAAATTTAAAGAAAGAGGTGCAAAATGGCTCGTTTAGCAGGAGTTGAACTACCTAAAGAAAAAAGGGTAGAAATTGGACTAACATACATATATGGTATTGGTTTAAAAAGTTCACAAAAAATACTTAAAGAAGCTGGAGTTAATCCAGATACTAGAGTTAAAGACTTAACAGCAGAACAAGAACAAGCTATTAGAAAAGCAATGGCTGGATATGTTGTTGAAGGTGATTTAAGAAGAGAAGTTGCCCTAAATATTAAGCAATTAATTGAAATGGGATGCTACAGAGGGATGAGACATAAGAGAGGACTTCCAGTTAGAGGACAAAGAACAAAAACTAATGCTCGTACAAGAAAAGGACCACGTAAGTTAGTAAGTGGTAGCAAGAAAGCAACTAAATAAGGAGGGAGAAATTAGATAATGGCTAAGAAAACTGTAACAAAAAAAGCTACAAAGAGAAGAGTAAGCAAAAACATTGAAAATGGTAGAGCTACTATTCATGCAAGCTTTAATAATACAATAGTATCTATTAGTGATGTTCAAGGAAATGTTATTTCTTGGGCTAGTGCTGGTGGATTAGGATTTAAAGGTTCAAGAAAAAGTACACCATTTGCAGCTGGAGAAGTTTCTGAAACAGCAGCAAAGGCAGCAATGGAACATGGACTTAAAAATGTAGAAGTTTATGTAAAAGGACCTGGAGCAGGTCGTGAATCTGCAATTAGATCATTACAAACAGCAGGATTAAATGTTACTTCAATAAAGGATGTAACACCTATTCCTCATAATGGTTGCAGACCACCAAAAAGAAGAAGAGTTTAATTATATTTATATATGAAATTGGAGGAAATTGATATGTCAAGATATAAAGACGAACAATGTCGTATCTGCCGTAGAAATGGACAAAAGTTGTTCTTAAAAGGCGAGAGATGTTATTCTGATAAATGCAGTATTAATAGAAGAAACTATGCTCCAGGACAAAATGGTCAAAAGAGAGCAAAACTTTCTGAATATGGTACTCAATTACGTGAAAAGCAAAAAGCAAAGGCTTATTATGGAGTTGGAGAAAAACAATTTAGAAAATATTTTGAAATGGCAGCAAACTCAAAAGAGAAGACTGGTGAAAAATTATTAACATTATTAGAAAGTAGATTAGATAATGTAGTTTATAGATTAGGATTTGCTTCATCAAGAGCACAAGCTAGAATGCTTGTTACACATGCTACATTTGATGTAAATGGAAGAAAAGTTAATATTCCATCATTCTTAGTAAAACCAGGAGATGTTATTTCTGTAAGAGAAATTGAAAATGAAAATGGTGCTATAAAAACATCTGTTGAGGCAAATGAAGCAAGACCAGTTCCAACATGGCTTGAAAAAGAAGAAGGAAAGTTAAGTGGAAAGGTTGTTAAATTAGCTTCAAGAGAAGATATAGATTTACCAATTGAAGAGCACTTGATTGTTGAGTATTATTCTAAATAATGATTAGGTTTATACTTGCTAGATAAAAATTAAAATATTAAAGAAGAGATTTTTATTAAATTGGAAAGGAAAGTATAATAATGATAGAATTTGAAAAGCCAGAAATTAAATGCCTAAAAATCGACGATGGCAAACATTATGGCAAATTTGTATGTGAACCACTTGAAAGAGGATATGGTATTACAATAGGAAATTCATTAAGAAGAATAATGCTATCATCTTTACCTGGATGTGCAATTAGAAGTATTAAAATTGAAGGTGCTGATAATGAATTCACTACAATACCAAATGTTGTAGAAGATGTGCCAGAGTTAATTTTGAATCTAAAAATGGTAAGACTTAAGTTTGATCAAAATGAAGATAAAAACTTAAGAATTGAATTTGATGGTGAAGGTGAAGTAAAAGCTGGTGACATTATTACAGATGGAACAGTAGAAATATTAAATCCGGAATTACATATCGCAAATGTTGCAAAAGGTGGAAAGTTACATATTGATATGGTAGCTGATATGGGTAGAGGATATAATGATGCAGAGAAAAATAAGGTTGATAATCAACCAATAGGTGTAATAGCCATTGATTCTATATATTCTCCAGTTAAAAAAGTTAATTACTTTGTTGAGAATACTAGAGTTGGAAAAATGGTTGATTACGACAAGTTGACTCTTGAAATTTGGACAGATGGAAGCTTAAAACCATTTGAAGCTTTAGGAATGGCTGCTAAGGTTTTAGTTGAACATTTGAATTTGTTTGTTGACTTATCTGAAACAGCTCAAAACATGAATGTAATGGTTGAAAAGCAAGAAGACGAACAAACAAAAATTCTTGAAAAACCTATTGAAGAGCTTGAATTATCAGTTAGATCATTTAACTGTTTAAAGAGATCTAATATTGCAACAGTTGGAGATTTAGTAAATAAAACAGAAGAAGATATGATGAAAGTTAAGAATTTAGGTAAAAAATCACTTGATGAGGTTATAGCTAAATTACACGATTTAGGTTTAGACTTGAAACATGAAGAAGATATATAAAATAAATAAAAATTAGTATATTCTAATTTTAGAAAGGAAATAAAAATGACAAATAGAAAGTTAGGTAGAACAACAGGTACTCGTATGTCAATGCTTAGAACTTTGACAACTGATCTTATTTGGCATGAACAAATAGAAACAACTGAGGCTAAAGCTAAAGAAGTAAAAGCTATTGCTGATAGTTTAATTGCTCTAGCTATTAAAGAAAAAGATAATTTTGATGAAGTAGAAGTTAAAGTTTCTAAAGCTAAAGTTGATAGCAAAGGAAATAAAGAGACAGAATTAGTAAAAAGCAAAAATGGCAAAGAGTTCCTTAAAGTAGTAAAAGAAACAACTACAAAAAAGGTACAAAAAGATAAACCATCAAGACTAAATGCTAGAAGAAAAATGATGACTAAAGTTAATAAAGTAAAAGATAGTGATGGTGTTTCTATTGATTTAACAGATAAATTATTTAATGTTATAGCTCCAAGATATGCTTCACGTGTTGGCGGATTTACTAAAATAGTAAAAGTTGGACAACGTAGAGGAGACGGAGCAGAAACTGTTATATTAAAATTAGTTTAATAATTGTTAAAAGCAAAGATTAATATTTAATAAATATTAATCTTTGCTTTTATTTTAGCTCTTGTTTTTAATTGATTTTTTTATTTCTTCCTTATTTGGAAGATAGCCGTTTTTATAAAAATAATTAAAATAGCTAACAAGTGAAAATATTGCAAAGAATACTGCAATATAATAAACATATACGTCTATTAATTTTAAATCATACACTTTTCCAAGGCAAGATAAGATAATTGCTAAATATATCAATACGGTTGTAAGTTTTCCATACCATTTGCTTGAAACTACAAGATTTTTTCCATATAAGAATGATGCTCCTGAAATCATTATTAATTCTTTTAAAATTAAAATAACGAATATCCAAACGGGGATTATTCCTTTTAATGCAAGTGTGAGTAATATGGATAGCTGAGTACATTTATCAGCAAGTGGATCCATTAGTTTTCCGAAATCACTAATTGCATTAAAATGTCTTGCAATAAATCCATCTAGCACATCTGTAATAGATGAGAGTGTGAATAAAATTATTGCTGTAATGTAATTATTTAATGCAATGCTAACAATAATAAATGGAATAAATATAAATCTTATTATTGTTAAAATGTTTGGTATGTGTTTAATCATAGGTCCTCCTTACAAATTAAACTAATTCTATGTTGCATTGTGTATTGTTTAATAATTCGTGATGGCTTGTTGGACGAGGGTATCCTGATGCGACAAAAAATCATTTATGATTTTTTGCGCGAGTCAAGGTTTTATCGTCCATTCGCCTCGCTTTCGCTCGTTGGTCGCTACGCGCCATCACTCATTTATTAAACAATACACAATGCATAAAGTGCAGAATTTATAATGTAAGCAATTAATCAAGTCCTAATCCTTGAAAACTAGTTCCTTTGAGTCGTAATCAATTGTTATATTTTGACCGTTTAATAATTCGCCTTTTAATATTTTTTCAGAAAGTGGGTCTTCAATATATCTTTCAATGGTTCTTCTTAATGGACGTGCACCGTATTTAATGTTTGTTCCAATTTCAAGTAAATGCTGTTTTGCTTTGACAGTTACTGTCATTTTTATATCTCTATCATCCAAAGCTTTTTGTGTATCTGCAAGCATTAAGTCTACTATTTTTGATAGTTCATCATGGTTTAATGGGTTAAATACAACAATTTCATCAACCCTGTTTAAAAATTCTGGTCTAAAAGTTTGCTCTAAACTTGACATTATTTTTTCTTTTTTCTGTTGATTTACAGAACCAAAACCAATTGAATTCATATTTTCATTTGAACCAACATTTGAGGTCATTATTATTATTGTATTTTCAAAACTAACAGTATTGCCTTGTGCATCTGTTAATCTACCATCATCTAAAACTTGCAATAAAATGTTGAAAACATCAGGATGAGCTTTTTCTATTTCATCAAGTAGTACAATAGAGTAGGGATGACGTTTTACTTTTTCTGTTAATTGACCAGCGTCATCATAGCCAACATATCCTGGAGGAGCACCAATTAGTTTTGCGGTAGAATTGCTTTCCATATATTCAGACATATCAATTCTGATAATAGATTCTTCACTACCAAACATTTCGGCAGCAAGAGTTTTTGCAAGTTCTGTTTTTCCTACACCTGTTGGACCAACAAAAATGAAAGATGGTGGTCTTTTGGTACTACGCAATCCCGCACGATTTCTACGTATTGCTCTAGCAACAGCGTCAACAGCTTCGTTTTGACCAATTATTCTTTTGTGAAGATGATCTTCTAAATGGACTAATTTATCAGTTTCAGCTTCTGTTAATTTCTGAACAGGAATTTTAGTCCAATTTTCAATTACTTTAGCAATATCTTCAACAGTTAAAATTGTTGGTTTCATATTTTTTTCTATTTTTTCAATTTGCTCTGTTAAATTACATTCTTGCATTTTTAATTCTGCAGCTTTTTTGTAATCGTCTGTAGAATCAGCATCAGCAGCCTTTTCTTTTTCGGCTTGAACTTCTTTTAACTGATTTTTTAATGTTTCTAAATTGTATAAATCTTTATTTTTTAAATTTAATTTTGAGCAAGCCTCATCAAGTACGTCTATTGCTTTATCTGGTAAATATCTATTGTGAATATATTTTTCAGACATATTAACAAGTTTAACAATTACATCATTAGAGATTTTAACTTTGTGGTAGTCTTCATAATATTGTTTTATTCCTTCAATGATTTTAATTGTATCAGCAATTGATGGTTCTTCAACCATTACACTTTGAAATCTTCTTTCAAGAGCAGAGTCTTTTTCAATGTATTTTCTATATTCATTAATAGTTGTTGTACCTATAAGTTGAATAGAGCCATCTGCAAGGGAAGGTTTTAAAATATTTGCTGCATTCATTGTGTGATCAGAATCACCAGCACCAATGATATTATGAATTTCGTCAATAACTAAAATAATGTTTCCGTCGTTTTTACATTCTTTGATTATAGATTCCATTCTAGCTTCAAACTGACCTCTAAATTGAGTGCCAGCAACAATTGATGTCATATCAAGCAAATAAACTTCCTTTTTTAAAAGTTTAGCAGGGACATTTCCTTCTGCAATTCTTAAAGCTAAACCTTGAGCAATAGCTGTTTTACCAACACCTGGTTCACCAATTAAGCATGGGTTATTTTTAGTACGTCTATTTAATATTTCAATAACTCTTGCTATTTCAGCTTCACGCCCAATAACTCTATCAATTTCTCCTTTTCTTGCTTTATCTGTTAAATTTGTACCAAAAGTATTTAAAAATTTTCTTTTCTTATTATTATTTTTTGTTTTAGTTTGTGTAGTTCCTTTTGATGAATTTGAAGATTCTGAATTTTTGCTATTTTGCAATTTTGAATTTTGGTTTGTATTATTAATTCCAGAAAAAATTGAACCGAGTGGAATAGCAAAACCTATAGGAGAAGATGCATTAAATCCATCTACACCATCAGCAGAATTATCATCATCATTGCTATCAGCATTATCATTATTATTATCAGTATCACTGTCATCATTGTTATAAAGACCGTTGATTCCTCCAATATTGTCTATGTTGATTTCTCCAATAGGAAAATTCTTTGCAAGATTTGAAATAGCATCAGATAATTGATTCTCTAGTGTGCTTAAATCTTGAGCAGAAAGATTATTAATATCAGAAATATTTCCAATAGTAATTCCTCTTTTTTTAGCACAAGAATAGCAGTATCCCTTTTTTATATTATTGCCATCTTTGTCTTTTTCAGTAACAAAAATGACAGCATTATTTTTTTTACAATCTGAACATAACATATTATTTTTTCTCCAATCTTTGTATTATTTTACATTAAAATGTACTGTTAGTCAAGCCAATAGAAGGTTATTATATGAATAACTGTATATGGTTCATTACATGATGTTTAATAACCTTACTCGTTTATTAAACATCATGCAATGAACATATTAACTTGTAACTAGTTAAAAAAAATAATTTGCTAAAATGGTTGTAAATGTTAAAAAAATAATATAAAATTAGTAATGTGAGAAAGGAATGTGAATTAAAATGAAAATTAACAATACTGTAAGATATATTTTGTATGGAGTAATTGTTGCTATATGTATTATTGCAATTTTTGTTGGGGTGTATGCATTGGAATTTAGAGTTTCAGGTCAAAAAAATATTGCTGGAAGTAATGCAATTAATGAAAATGAAACAGCGGAAGAAGTTAATAGTGAAATGAAAGTTGTAAATGATTTCAAGGCACTTTTTAATAATAGTTTTTCTAGCTCAAATTATGATTCTTCAAAAATTAAGAAAATGTATGATGATAAAGATATTGTATATAATGCAGCAAGTTTGAAAGAGAAAAAGGATGAATATGATATTGATGTAAATATTCCATTGATTAATATTAATAGTGATTTGGTTAACAAATATAATGATAATACTCAAAAGGTTTTTGCAGATCAAGTAAATCTAGCATTGAAAAATGAAGATTCAACAGAGCCTATTATTTGCTCTATTTCTTATACAGCTTACATTAACAATAATATTTTATCTGTTGCTATTATGGAAAATTACAAAAGTGGAAAGCTACCACAAAGACTTATTGTGCAAACATATAATTATAATTTAGATACTGGAGAAGAGGTAACAATTAATGATGTTATGGCTTCAAGAGGAGTTGATTCTACAAGTGTAAATAAAAAGATAAATTCTACAATAAAAACTTTAGCAGAAGATGACAATACAATTGCAGACTCCGGATACAATGTTTACAAAAGAGATATTAGTAGTGATATTTATGATGTTAAAAATGTAAAAACATTTATGCAGGGACCAGATGGTGAGCTATATATTATTTATCCATATGGTAATACTGCTAATACTTCGGAAATTGATGTGATAAAAATTTAACTAAAAATGGGTATTATAAATTTAAGCTGAAAATCGGTATTGATAAAATTAGAAATGTAAATAAAGCAGATATTGTTCCGTGTAGTAGTTTTCCGAAAATATAAGTTTTTATTGATAGTTTATTTTTGCTTATTATGTTTAACACTTGTAATGTAACAGAGATTCCGCCAAAGCCAATTATAAATGATGATAGAATGAGGTTTATTGAAAGCATTTTATTATTTATAGTAGATATTTTATAAAGTCCATTTGTAAATTCTAAAAAACCTGTTAATAGTCCAACTATGTAGTCTGAATTTATATGAAAAATGTTTGAGATAAAATATGATATTATAGTTAGTATTTTAGTGTTGTTTAATATTGAAAGTATTACAGAGAATATTGTTACAAAACCGCCTATCATCAAAATGCTTTTAATAGCACTTACTATTGCAGAGCCAAGTATCCCGCCAAGGTCGGCAATTCTTATGTCACCTTGAAGCAAGCTACTGAAGTTATTAGTTGAAGCGGATTGTGTACTGTTTGCTGTAAATTTGTTTGTTGCAGAGTTAATTCTTGATATTATTCCTAAAATTATTCCAACACAAATTGAAGATAAAACGTGAGAAATTAAAAGCAATATTCCAATTGAAGTGTTAGAATAGAAAGAGCATCCAACAGTGCCAATAATAAATAAGGGGCCAGAGTTGTTTGTGAAAGCAAGCATTCTTTCGGCCTCTTTTTGTGTGCATAAATTATTAGAATATAAATCAGACACAATTTTAGCTCCAACAGGGTATCCACTAATTAGTCCCATTACAAATGGAAATGAGGCTACACCTGGTAAATTAAAAATAGGTTTCATATATTTATCCAATTTTATGCTCAAAAAATATATAAGATTTGTGTGTTTTAAAAGTTCAACAGCCACGAAAAATGGAAAAAGTGAAGGCACAACATTATTAGCCCATAAAGTTATGCCTTTTTTTGCAGCATTAAAATTACTTTTTGTAAAAAGAACTAGGAAAAATAAATATAAAATAAAAATTATAGAAATTGATTTTTCTTTTAAATAACTCAAAACTTTCATGATAAATGTATATGTAATTAACAAAAAAATATGTTATATTAAATTTTTATATTACGATTATATTAAATTTTTTAACACTAATTGACAATAATACCCCAAATGGAGTATCATAAAAATGACAAAATTTGAGCAGAAAATGGCAAATGATTAATATGCCTTTTTATTGAGCTTTTACCAATAAATTAATGTATAAGATTTATTTTGCTTGAAATAATATTTAGAAGTGAAGAAAAATATATAGAAGAGTATAAAAAGTGAAAATGTTTCTAAATTTTAAAATAATTAGAGAAAGGGAAAATCAAATGATTAAATTAAAAAAAGATATAAAAAGATGTAAGGTAAAAAGAAATATTAAAAGCAAAAGTAAAAGTGATAGAGCGATTACTTTAATTGCCCTAATTGTAACCATTATTGTATTATTAGTTTTAGCAGGTGTTACAATTGCAAATGTAACGGGAAATCAGGGTGTAATAAAAAAGGCAAAAACTGCAACAAGTAGTTATGAAACAGCAGCTGCAAATGAAGAGATGGAATTGTTCTTAATGGGGCTTGGAAATGATATTACAGGAGATAGACTAGCTGATTATTTGAAAAATTACATTGGAAATGACGGTCTTGAAGATTTCCAAAACAATGGAGATGGTACAGGTCAACTTGTATTAAATGGCAAGAGATATACTTTGCATTTTAACGATTTGTCATATAAATATGAAGGACAAGGTACAGGAATAGTAAGGAACTTAAAGCAGGTATTGAATAATAACAATGAAGATGTTCCAGGCATTGCAATGGTAGGTGCAGGAGATATAGAAACAGAGGATTTAGGCTGGGAAGTACTAAGCACAAATAGTGATGGAACAGTAAACTTAATTGCAATAAATAATACAAATTTTGAAGTAACAATTTCAGGAATTAATGGTTATACAAATGGTGTAAAAGCCTTAAATGATATATGCAACAGACTGTATGGAAACCTAGAGATAAATGGAAAAAAAGTAATATCAGCTAGAAGCGTAAATGCAACAGATTTCTATAACATTTCTTATTTGAATGAACGAGTATACTCTGATGGTAAAAAAATTCAGCCATATATCAATCAATTAGATTCATCAAATGACCGGATATAACACAGATCAAATTAAAGATTATATTGATGTGTCAAATACAAGTGGTACACAAAGTTCAAACACAAAAATGATATTAGCAGCAGGAAACACAGTAACGATAAAAGGAAGAAGCAGTATGACAGCCAAAAGTGATGTTGCAAACTTAATGAATACAGGCAATCAATACTGGCTTGCTTCAAGGTATACAAATACAGGGTATGAATCAAATGGAGGAAAAACTGCATATTCAGAGGATATTGTTTACGAAAGATATTGTTTTAGTTATGTTAGAACAGATGGGGTGTTTACAGATTTTTATAGTTTATTTGATGTTTATGGATATAATACTTATGGTTCGAATGGTTCTTTTAATTGTGCATTACGACCAGTAATAACAGTTACAGGAGATTTAATTAAAGATAAATCAATAGGAGCAAAAGTATCAACAGACCCATTCTATAAAGGAAAAACAGGAACAGATGCACATGGATATGTAAGAGCAGATTCATTATCTTCGCTTTTTGGAGTAGATATCAAGGGAATGAGCAAAATTGATGCAGGCTTACCAGTGCCAGAATCAGATATGACTTGGACAAAATTACCAAATGGAGGATATAATTCAGCAGACAGTGCAACAGGTAGTTTTGACACATCAAAATATGATTACTATATAGCAGATAGAACAACAAAATTACAAGTAAGATTAACAGGAGCTCAAGGATACAACAATGGTGTTTTAGCATTGGATACAATATGCAATGATATTTATGGTGGAGAAACAAGCATCAAATTACGTAATGGCAAAACGATAAAGGTAAAAGTAAAGCAAGCTAGAAATGCAAAATTTGAAGATTTTTGGGATGAAAGCAAAATTGAAAAAAGTACAACTGAAGGTTATGGAGCAACATATTCTACTGATGAATCAAAAGCAAGTAGTTCGGCATCTAGTAGTACAGGCTCTGTAATGACATACAAAAAATATAGATGGACGCCAAGCATTTATAGGTTGGAAAGTTTAGATGCTAATAATCCAAGTTCAGGATATTCAGATTCAAAAATAAAATCATATAATTTGTCAAACAATACAGCATATTACAATAATAGTAATGCAAGTTTAACAGATGAAAATATGAATTCATATTCGGCGGAATACAGATATCCGGATATTACTGTAATGTATAATGCATTATGGGGAAATGAAGCTAACAGAAATACAGAGGTTTCAAAGACCTCAAATTCACAGAATTATTGGTTGTCTTCCCGCTGTGTGTATGCGACCTGGGCCAACGCTTTCTTCTACTTGCGCTGTGTATCAGGGGGCGGGTCTTTGTATCCCGGCGATGTGTTCGGCACTTACACTTACGTGGGCTCGTCTTCGTGTGGGTTGCGTCCGGTGCTTGTAGTTGAAAAATAAATATATCGAGAGTGTATAATATAAAGAATAGAGCTGAAGAAATTGTTATAAATGAAATTATATATCAGTAAAATTCATCTTTTTTCAAATTTCTAATGAAATTTATGGAGATAAATGCTATAATGTCAATCAATAAGAGAAAAGAATTGTGCAATCGATAACTGCACAATTGGAAAGGTAGATTGTATGAACGACATAGAGAAATTGATAACAGATGAAAAATACAATTTGGAATTAAAGGAACAAATAAGCTTTGAAGAACCGAAAAAATATTTAAAAGCGGTTAGTTCTTTTGCTAATGGATATGATATTGGATATGTAATATTTGGAGTGGAAGATGGAACAAAGAGAATTGTTGGTGTCAAAGATATAAAAAAGTCCTATGAAGAAATAGCTAATAGAATAAAAACAAGAATAGATCCTAGTATTATACCAACAATTGATATTGTTAATATACAAGGAAAAGACTTAATAGTTGTAAAAGTTATTCCAGGTCAACATACGCCATATTATTATGTGAATAAAGGCACAAGAATTGCATATATAAGAAAAGGTGACCAAGATTGTGAAACAAATAGTACAGAATTAAATGAACTTATTTTAAGAGGAAGAAATCAAGGTTGGGATGAATTAGTAACAGATAATTTATATAAAGATTTTACATTCGAAAAATTAAAGAAATATTTTAAAGATATAAAAGACTACAAAATAGGAAAAGAAGAGTTAGAGTCATTTGGCTTATTAAGTGGCGAAAAATTAACAAATGCAGCTTTATTATATTCTGACCAAAATCCAGTAGTTGGCTCATTTATTTCGTGTACTCGTTGGAACGGATTAGACAAATTATCAGCAAAAGATGATATTGAGTTTTATGGAAGCATTTTAAACCAAATTGATAATGCAATGGAATTTATCAAAAAGCATATGTCAAACGGCTGGGTTAAAGAAGGTGGAAAACTAGCAAGAAGAACAATCCCAGAATATGATTTAGACGCTATGCGTGAAGCACTTATCAACGCAGAGGCTCATCGTTCGTATCTGATGAGAGGAACAAATGTTGAATTAGCTTTTTATGATGATAGAATAGAAATTGTATCTTGTGGTAAAATTGGAAATGGAAAAACTTTAGAAGAATTATTAAAAAGACCCACAAGTCAAAGAAGGAATCAATTAGTTTGTGACATTTTTTCAAGATTAGACTTTATGGAAAGACGTGGAAGTGGCATTAAAAAGATTTTTCAAGCATATGAAAATGACGAGAAAAAACCTAAATTTGAAATTATTGACGATGTTTTCATTGTTACTTTTTATAGTAGGTTATATAGAAAAGTAGAGAGAAATGATGATAATGTAGATATAAATGTAGAGAAAAATGTGGGTATAAATGTAGAGATAAAAATAAAAGAAAAATATCCAGAATTATCTAATACATCAATAGAAATAATTAAGTTAGTAGAAAATAATAACTATATAACACAACTTGAAATTGCAAAAGAATTGGATAAAGCTACTAATACTGTTTATCGAAATATAAAAGTTTTAAAAGATATGGGAATATTGGAAAGAGTTGGTTCTAACAAAAAAGGTTATTGGAGAATTAATTATTAACTTTACAAATTATTCAGACGTGTCTGGATTTTTTGCAACAGCGGTTGCAAAAAAATATAAAAAATTGCTTTGAATTTAGAAATAAGTTCAAAATAGAGAGTGTATAATATTATGGGAAAATTCCCATAATATTATACACTCTCTAAAGAATAGTCGATTTTGTTGCTCTAAGTAACAAAATCGACTAAATTTTTTTATATTTTTATTGCTATTTTCTGTTTTGTGTAATATACTATATTAAATCCTAAAAATATAATTATATTTTTAGTTACCACTTTTAGAAAAATGTTGTGAAAACAGATTTTTCTAAGGAAAAAGAGGTATTATTAATGAAAAAATTTTTATCTAATTACAGGTCAACGATTATTCTAGTTGCATCTATAATCATTGGCGCTATCGTAGGAGTTATATTCCAAGAAAGAGCAACAGTTTTAAAACCATTGGGTGATTTATTTTTAAATCTTTTATTAGTTATTATTGTTCCACTTATATTTTTCACAATAACAACATCAATATCAAAAATGAAAACGCCTAAACGTATTGGCAAAATTATGTTTACAATAATTGCTACATTTATTGTAACATCACTAATTGCTGTATTTATTGGATTTTTTAGTACATATTTTGTAAAACTAGTAAATCCACAAGATACTGAAAAAATTAAAAGTTCATTTGAGGAGCAAACAGATGAAGAATCAGATGATGATGATTTAACTATTGCTGACAGGACAGTTCAACTATTAACAGTAAATGATTTTAGTAAATTATTATCTAAATCAAATATAATTGCATTGCTTGTTTTTTCTGTTATTACAGGAATTGCTTGCCAAATGGCAGGGGATAAAGCAAAGGCATTTGTTGATTTTTGTACATCAGCAAATGAAGTCGTGCAAAAAATAGTTAAAATTATTATGTATTATGCACCTATTGGACTTGGTTGCTATTTTGCGGCTTTAATAGGTAGCTTTGGAACATCAATAGCAGTAGGTTATTTAAAAACATTTGTGATTTATACTGTTGTTGCTGTAGTATTTTATTTTGTTATGTATACATTATATGCGTTTTTCGCAGGCGGAAAATATGGTGTAAAAACATTTTGGAAAAATGCACTAGCTCCAACATTAACATCACTTGCAACATGTTCAAGTGCAGCATCAATTCCAGTAAATATTGAGTCTGCAAAGAAAATTGGAGTACCTGATGATATAGCAGAAACTACAATTCCAATGGGATCTAGTTTCCATAAAGATGGATCAATCATTGGCTCAATGTTTAAAATAATGTTTTTAGTATGTTTGTTTGGAACAACAATAAACACACCAGGTGCAATATTGCATGTTTTAGGAGTAGCTCTGCTTGCAAATTTATTGATAACAGGTGTGCCAATAGGCGGTGGAACAATTTCTGAAATGCTAATCATCACAATGATGGGATACCCAGTAGCAGCACTTCCAATATTGACAATGATTGCAACAATAATAGACCCACCAGCTACTATGCTTAATGTAGTAGGAGATACAGTATCATCTATGATGGTAACAAGAATTGTAGATGGAAAAGGGTGGATAAAAAAGGATAATATGAAACAATAAATAAAATTGAAATTTATAAATTAAAAATTAAAATTAAAAAAATAAAAATTAAAAATAGATAAACCCAGAGCACTCATTGATTAAAAAATTAATGGGTGCTATTTTTTTATTATAATTTTATTAAAATTTTCCAAAAAACTATTGCAATTTTTAAAATAATATGGTAATATATGGTAAGTAACCAATAATTTTAAATTTTATTTTATTTTTTTTATCTCAAAAATTTAAAATCTTAAAGTTCTTATTTCAAGAACAAAACAATCATTAAAGTTTATTTAATAATTTTTTTATATTATATCAAGGAGGGATTGTGCCTATGAGGAAAAGTAGCGAAAATAATTTAACGAATGAAAAAGCTGGTAAAGAACGTATGCAATATGAGAAACAAATGGAACAACAAGAAAATATAAAGTATACAGATGATATGGAAAAAGAAGAGCCTGTGAAATACACAGATCAAATGGAACATGGAAAACATATGAATTATAAGGAACAAATGGAACAAGAAAATACATATAATGGGCAAGACATATTAAAACCAAAAAATGATGTAGTTTTTCAAGCATTATTTACCAGAGGGAGTGAATATGTAACAAAAACAATGATTGAGGACATAATAAAAATTGATATACATAAAATAGATTTAGATAAAAGTAAGGATTTATTATACCAAAGTCCTATACAAAATGGGAAATTCGAGAAGCAGAATATCAAAAAGAGGTATTGACAGATCATTTTGAAATGCATATAATAAGTTTACCAGAGGCAATAAAAGAATATGATAAAAATAAGGATGATAAGGTATTACAATGGATGATGTTCTTGAATGATCCTGGAAGTGTGGAGGTGGCTGAAATTATGAAAAAAAATAAAGCTATAAAAGAAGCAAATAAAAAATTATATGAGATAAGTCAAGATGAAGCATTGAGGAGACAAGCATTAAATGAAGAAATTGCAAGAATGGATGAAGAACAACGTATGTATGATGCCATTCATAAAGGATTAAAAGAAGGAAGAGAAGAAGGCAAGGCAGAAGGAATTAAACAAGGAAGAGCAGAAGGTAAAGCAGAAGGCAAAGCAGAAATGATTAAGCAATTATTTTCCATTAAAATGGATGTAAAGCAAATAGCAAAAGTTGCAAACATGACTGAAGAAGAAGTAAGGCAAATTGTAAATGAAAAAAATAAATAATAGAGAAAAATAAATAATAGAGAAAAATAAATAATAGAAAAAATAAATAATAGAGAAAAACAAACCAAACCACAAAAATACTAGCTTAAATAGGCTAGTATTTTTGAGTATTGAAACTTTTTAAATGTAGTTTAAAATGCAGCTAAATGAGTTGAAATTCTTACAATGTAGTTAATTAAGTTGGAACTTTTTTAATATGGTTGCAATGTAGTCAAATTAGTTGAAATTTTTGCAATTCTGTTTTTATTAGCTTTTTATTTGCTTCACATGGTGGCACAAGAGGCAAACGTGGCAATCCACAATCATATCCCATCAAGCCTAAAGCGTATTTTACAGGGGCAGGATTTACTTCGCAAAATAATGCATTTATAAGAGGCATTGCATTTAATTGCATTTCTGCAGCTTCTCTTGTGTATCTGTTAAAATAATAGCTACAAATTAAGTGAGTGAAATTTGGAACGATATTTGAAAGCACTGAAATAACTCCAATTCCACCGATTGACAAAATAGGAATTATTTGGTCGTCATTTCCAGAGTATATTTGCAGTTTATCTTGGCATAAAAATCTTGTTTTTGAAATTTGTGAAATATTTCCACAAGCATCTTTAATTGCAACAATGTTTTTCACTTTTGAAAGTTCTAAACATGTTTCAGGAAGTATATTTACACCAGTGCGTGATGGAACATTATATAAAATAATAGGTAGATTTGTACAAGAAGCAATTGCTTGATAATGTTTAATTAGTCCGGTTTGAGTAGTTTTATTATAATAAGGCGTAACAACAAGGCAAGCATCAACGCCAACTGTTTCAGCATATTTTGTAAGTTCTATACAACTACTGGTGCAATTTGAACCTGTTCCAGCGATTACTGGGACTCTTTTGTTAACTTTTTCAACAGTAAATTTAATAAGCTCTTTTCTTTCAACACTTGTTAGTGTGGCACTTTCTCCAGTAGTGCCACAAACTATAATTGCATCACATTTGTTTTTTATTTGATTTTCAATCATTTGCTCAAAAACAGTATAATTAATTTTATTATCTTTAGTAAATGGAGTAACGATGGCACATCCACTGCCTTTAAAAATAATTGGCTTCATACATAGATCCTTTCGTGTAATCAAAATGTGTCTTTACATATTTTCTATAAAACATATTTTCGAAAGCACATTCCAAATACATTTTTTATAAAATATATTTTGTAAAACAAATTTTAAGTACATTTTTTGTAAAAAAATTAAAAAAACTATATTAATTTTTTCATTTTAATTAAAGGTTAACTTATAGTGCAAGAAAGTTAATTTTTCTATTGATTTTATAAATTAATTAATATATAATCTCAAGTTTGACAGTTTTGAGAGAGTAAAAAGCCCGTAATGCAATAATATAAGGCATTACAGTTTTTTTCATTTTAAAAAAAAGTGCGTACAATTTATTATTTTTTAAGACTTTTTAAAATATTTCATGCAAAATATTAGTTAAATATATGGTAATATTTTAGTTATGGTGGTATAATAGTAATATAATTGAATGTAAAGGATTGAACCGTATGAATAATATTGATTTAATGAATTATTGGGTTAAAAGTTCTGACGAAGACTTTGTAACAATGGAAATTTTATACAAAAACAATCAAAATACATGGTGCTTATATATAGGGCAGTTAGTGATAGAAAAATTATTAAAAGCACTTTATGCAAAAAAAAATAAGAACGCACCATATGCACCTAAAAGTCATGATTTGCTTTATTTAGCTGAAAAGATTGAAATTGAACTTAATGATAGGCAAAAGACATTATTAGATATAATTACAAGATTTAATATAGAGGCAAGATATGATGATTATAAAGAAAGTTTTAGAAGAAATTGTACCCAAGAGTATACAAAAGAACAAATAAAAAATATTAAGGAGGTGCGAGAATGGTTAAAGAATCTATTGATGGTAGAATAATGGAAATAGTGCAAGAATATGTAAAGAAGGTTTGTGATAAATACCAAATAAAAGCAATAATATTATTTGGATCTTATGCAAAAGGAACTGAACGTGAAGATAGTGATATCGACATAGCTGTGATTACTGATGATTTAAAAGAAGATAAATTTGATGATGAGATAGCATTGATGAAATTAAGATGGGATATAGATTTAAGAATAGAACCACACATAATTAGTATTGATGATTATGAAAATGATGAGACACCTTTTGTAGTAGAAGTAAAAAACACAGGAATAAAAGTGGCATAAATAAATGATGCTAATGCCAAAAAAATATACTAGCGTTTATTGTTAGTATATTTTTTTGTTGCAATTTTTCATTTTAATCAAAGGTTAACTTATAGTGTAAGAAAGTTGATTTTTCTATTGATTTTATAAATTAATTAATATATAATTTATTCATCTAAATAGATAAGAAATTATAAAATATAAGGTGGACAAATAAAATTTTAAAATATTAAATAAAGAAAAAATAGAATTAAAAAAATAAATTAAAAAACCAATTAAAAAATAACTTAAAAAATAATTTAAAAAATAAATTTAAAGATGAATAAAAAGTAAATTCTACAAGGAGGAAGAGATGCCTAGAAGTGCAAGTAAAAAAAGAACTGTGAGAAAGTATAATAAAAAACCACAAAAACAGGAACAGGAAAAGGTTACTAATGTAAATGCGATTGTGGCTATAATGATTGGACTATCAATACTTTTAGGTGTTTTAATATATACAAAACAGGGGATAATTGGAAGTAACCTTAGCCCAGCTCTTGGGGGGCTTTTTGGCTTTATTAAATACATAATCCCTGTGGGGCTATTTTTAATGGCACTTTTAACTGCATATAATGGTGCAAAAAATTATCATTCTGGGAAGATTGCAATGTTTATTATTCTACTTCTTTGCATTGATTCAATATTTTCTTGCTATCAAATTTCAAATGGAAATATAAACATAAATAGTGGAATGGATGTTTCATTATCAAGGGCTTATGATTTGGGATGTAAAGATATTGGTGGAGGAGTTTTTGGTACTTTTTTTGCTGTTATTCTTTCTAAGGCAATAGGCACAACTGGTGCAGTAATTTCATTTATTGTAATTGCTTTTGTATTATGTGTATTAATTTTTGAATTAAAACCAGCAGATGCAATTTCTAATTCTATAGATAAAGTTGAAGAGAGAAATGCAAGAAGAAAAAGAGAACGTCTTGAAAATGATCAAGTAATCGAGAATATTGGAAAAAATGAACAAAGTGATAGAAATATTAATTTAAATGGAAGAGATGCTAGATTAGGAAAAACTACTAAAAAAGATATGGAACCTCTTGATGACCAAATAACTATTAATTTACAGGATAATTCAGGCAACAATTCAAATAATGAAGGAAAGAATGGAATTGATGTTCCAATTTTTAAGAATGGAAAATTTAGAAAATTACATAAAGCAAAAGATTATAGAGCTGTGGATGATGTTCAAGGGCTAGATAAGTCAAAAAATAATTTGCAAGAAAACAACTTAAATGGAAACAATATATCTAGCGGAAACAACGCAAATAGTGGAAATGGTGTTTTTGGCGGAAATAATGCTTCTAGTGGAAATGGTGTGAATAATGGAGACAATAATAGCTTATTTGAACAAAAACAAGTTGAAAAAGAAGCAAAGACAGAGCAAGTTCTTAATTTGGGCCACATAATGACAGAAGCTGAACTTAATTATGAATTCCCACCAATAGAAATTTTGCAACTTGCAAATAATAAAGATGATGGGACAAGCAGAAAGGCATTGCTTGCAACAGCTGAAAAACTTAGAAAAACATTATATAGCTTTGGTGTTTCTGCAAAAGTTGAAAATGTTTCAGTAGGACCGGCTATTACTAGATATGAGATTTCACCAGCACCTGGAGTAAGAGTTAGTAAAATAGCAAATTTGGCTGATGATATAGCTTTAAGCTTGGAAGCTGAAACAATAAGAATTGAGGCACCAATTCCTGGAAAACACGCAGTTGGAATTGAGGTACCAAATAAAACTAAATCAATAGTTTCACTTAGAGAGATAATTGAATCTGATCAATTCCAAGATTCAAAATCAAAGCTAGCTTTTGCACTTGGAAAAGACGTAGCTGGTGACACTATTGTTACAGATATTTCAAAAATGCCACACTTACTTATTGCAGGTAGTACAGGTTCTGGTAAATCTGTATGTATAAATACATTAATTGCAAGTGTTATTTATAAAGCAAAACCAAGTGAAGTAAAAATGCTTATGATTGATCCTAAAATCGTAGAGCTATCAATATATAATGGAATACCACATCTTTTAATACCAGTTGTAACAGATGCTCAAAAAGCGGCAGGTGCATTGAAATGGGCTGTACAGGAAATGGAAAACAGATATAATTTGTTTGCACAAAAGAATGTTAGAAATATAGATGGATATAATGAATTGGCAGATAAAGAAGGAATGCCAAGATTACCACATATGTTAATTATTATTGATGAGCTTGCTGATTTAATGATGGTTGCTTCTAAAGAGGTGCAAGATGCAATTTGCAGATTGGCACAAAAAGCTAGAGCAGCAGGTATGCATTTAGTAATTGCTACACAAAGACCTTCTGTAGATGTAATTACAGGTGTTATTAAAGCTAATATTCCATCAAGAATAGCATTTGCTGTTTCTTCACAAGTTGATTCACGTACAATTTTAGATAGTGCAGGAGCTGAAAAACTGCTTGGTAAAGGTGATATGTTATTTTATCCAGCAGGTGCGCCAAAGCCAACAAGAATACAAGGTGCATTTATCTCAGATAAAGAGGTAGAAAATCTTGTAAACTTTATAAAGAAAGATGGCGGAGAAATTTATGATGCTGGAATAATGGAAAAAATCGACAAAGCAAATGAACCTGAAAAGGTTACTGATGTTGAAAGTGAAGATAATGAGGAAGATCCATTATTAGAAGAAGCTATAGATCTTGTAGTAGATAGTCAAACAGCGTCAACATCTTTTATACAAAGAAGGTTTAAGGTGGGTTATGCTAGAGCTGGAAGAATAATAGATCAAATGGAAGAAAGAGGTATTATTTCAGGTTACCAGGGAAGCAAGCCACGTGAGGTATTAATGCCTAAAGAAAGATGGCAAGAGCTAAAGATGGCTCCATCAGACACAAGGCAAAACAACTCAAACGCAAGTAAAAACACGGGCATGAATACAAGTGCAAATAATGGGGAAAACAATACTAATTATTAGAATTTTAAAGAAGGGATGAAGCTATGATAAAAAATAAATTTTTATCAAAAGATTACAATGAAGAACTTGCTGATATTATTGAAAAAAAAGGCTTTTCTGAAGAAGCAGAGAATCTCTTATTAAATATGATGTATAAGATTGATGATTCTTATGACAATTATAAAATGGTGAGAAGGGAAGTTCCTAGTAAGGCAGAATTTATAGAGAAAATTATAGATGATGTAAAAAATAATTGTGGCCAAATTGAAATAGCAGTTCCAGGTAGTATTCTTGAGCATGAATTACAAAAGAATAAATGTAATATTTTAACAAAAAATAGCAGTGATATGCAAACTAATAGAGTAATATCTTTACCAGATGTAAAAACATTGCTTTATGGTATTTCAAAAACTGGTTTACCAATGATTGGAAATGTTAGAAATGTAGAAGAGGCCGCAATCATTGCAACAATAAATATTGGAAGATGTATTGCTAACTCTGAAGTTTTGAGAGATTTTAATGGCTGGACATGGTCAATTAATGAAAGAGAAATAGAAAGTACAGAATGCAATATTGTGTATACATTTTTATCATTTTTACTTGGGTATAAGTTTTTTGAAGATTATACAGTTGAAAAGATAAGGCAGAATGTTATCCCTGAGCTTTTTAATGAATTAATGAAAGTTTCAGTTCAATTTTATATGTCTTATGATAAAAGCAAAAATGAAATAATTTTGAAAAAAATAGCAGATGATAAAAAAATGCTAGAAAAGATGAAGAATCAAGAAAAATTTGTGGTAGATATTACAGAGCAAAAGAAGAAAAAGATTGCAGAGATTAAAAAAATTGATAATACTATCAACAATCCACAGCTATTAAGGGATGAATACCTTGCATATAACAGCAATAAACCTGATGAAGAAAAAATATTTAGTATTAGTCATTATGAAGATAGATTGCAAAATATAAGAAAAGAGTTATTAAGAGAAATTGACGAGATTAATGAAAAGCAAAATCCTAATGAATTTTTGAGAATTAGGGATAATTTGGAATATGAAATAAAGTTTTATGAAGAAAAAACTGATATTTCAAGATTGCAAAAAGTTTTTTTACGTGATTTTGAAAGAAAAATTGATAATCTTCAAGATCGTAGAGAAATAGTAAATTGCATTTATGAGGTTAGATATTTAAAATATTTGCCAAATTGCAAAATGAAGCTAAACAATATTGAAGATAAGTTATTAAAAAAAGCACTTGACTACGAAGTATTAGTTCCCGTATCTGATAATGATACATTTGATATACGTATTTTAAAAGGAATTTTTGATTCTCAAGCAATTTGCTTAGAGAAACTTGGTATAAAAATTGGAGCTGATGGAAATAAGTTAATTGTAGGGTTATTTGATGGAGAGGTGCTTGACAATAAGTATGATGTGCTTTTACCAGAGGGAAGCATAATTGAAATTAAAAGATCAAAGACTATGAGAATATTTTACTAAAAATTGAAGATAGATAAATAAAAATCTTAAGAGAAGGAGTTTATAATGAAAATAACATTTTTGGGAGCGACAAAGTCCGTTACAGGATCGAATTACTTAGTGGAAGGTGCTGGAAAGAAATTTCTAGTTGATTGTGGATTACATCAAGGAACAATGAAAGAGGAACTATTAAATGATAAGCCTTTTGATTTTGATGCAAAAGAAATTGATTTTATGCTTTTAACACATGCGCATATTGATCATTCAGGAAGAATACCAAAGCTATATAAAGATGGATTTAATGGAAAGATATATGCTACGAAGGCAACTTGTGAGCTATGTGCTATAATGCTTCCTGATAGTGGACATATTCAAGAGACAGAAACTGAATACAAAAATAAGAAAAGAAGAAGAGCTGGTAAAAAGGTAATGTTAGAGCCTTTATATACCGCAAAGGATGCAGAAGATTGTATGGTTCTTTTTGAGGAAGAAAAATATGATACATTAATTGATGTTGCTCCAGGGATTACAGTTAGGTTTAATGATGCAGGACATATGCTTGGCTCAAGTATTATTGAGGTTTGGATTACTGAAGACAATGTTACTAAAAAAATTGTATTTAGTGGTGATTTAGGGAATAATGATATTCCTTTACTTTCTAGTCCTACAATGATAGATAGTGCTGATTATCTTGTTATGGAGTCAACTTATGGAAATAGGCTTCATATTAGAAATGATGAAAAAGCTAAAATGTTTTTAGATATTGTATCTGAAACAATAGATAATGGAGGAACTGTTGTTATTCCATCATTTGCTGTGGGTAGAACACAGGAAATATTGTATGAATTAAATAAAATTAAAGATCAACATAAAGATGATGCTAAATTTCAAGAAGAATATAAAAATTTAATGAATATTCCAGTTTATGTGGATAGTCCGCTTGCTGTTTCTGCAACCAGTGTATTTAAAAATAATATGGATTTATTTTCAGATGAAATACAAGATTTTATTAAAAGAGGTGATAATCCACTAGAATTTCCAAATTTGCATTTTACACAAAGTGTTGAAGAATCAAAGGCACTTAATGAATCAAATGAACCTTGCATTATAATTTCTGCAAGTGGTATGTGTGATGTTGGAAGAATAAAACATCATTTAAAACATAATATTTGGAATCCTAAAAGTACAATTTTGTTTGTGGGATATCAAGCTCAAGGAACTCTTGGAAGAAGAATAGTTGATGGTGAAAAAAAGGTTAAAATTTTAGGTGAAGAGTTTAGTGTTAATGCAAGAGTAGAATATATTGAAGGATTTTCAGGACACGCAGATCAACAAGGTTTGGTTGATTTTGCTTGTTCATTTAGAAATAAAATGCCAAAACACATTTTCTTAATACATGGAGAATATGAATCACAAGTTGTATTAGAAGAAAAATTAAAAGAACAAATTACAGATACACAAATTACAATTCCAGATTATGGTCAAGCATTTACATTGGATGAAGGCTTTGAAGTTGAGCAAAGATTTGAAAACCCTGTTAAAAAGGAAATTGACAAAATTGATCTTATTAATAAAATGCAAAGTTTGGAGAGCGAGCTTGAAGATATGAAACACGCTTTAAAAGAAGATATTCGCTTGGCTGGCAATTCTGATGAGGATATGGCAAAATTAAATACTAGAGTTAGTGATTTGAGAAAGCAAATTGTAGCAATTATGAACAAAGGAGAAGGAAATGAAAAATAAATATTATAACAATGCTTTTATAGGAAATGAAAAAATTACAGCAAGTTTTAGTGATAAAGGTGAATTATTAAGATTATATTATCCAAGCCCAGACTATAGGCAATACACAGATTTATTTTATGTTGGAATAAAAGTAAATGATTCAAACATTATTTATTTGCATGATGACATAAATAATACATATAAGCAATATTATACAGAAAAAACTAATATTTTAAACACAGAAATAAATAATTCTTATTTTAATTTAAATATTATACAAACTGATGCTGTAATGATTGATAAAAATATTATTATAAAAAAATATAAGTTTAAAAATAATAATACAATTGATTTAAAGCTAAATATGATTGCATATTCTAAAGTAATTTCATCTTTTAATAATATGGCAGGAGGAATATGCTGTGATGATGCTTTAATTCAATATAGTCATAATTTTGTGTATGCAATAATGTCTAACCAAAAAATATTGAGTCATCAATTAAATGATTGTGAAAGAAATATAAATTCTGGTGTAATTTATGATAAAGATTATATTGGGATGGCTCCAGATTCTGCTATTAGCTATGATTTACAAACATTAAAACCAGGTGAAGAAAAAAAGTTTTATTTAATGATTTGCTTAAAGAATGATGATGTAGACATTAACAATATTGAAAAAGAAGTAAAGGAAATTAGAAGTATTGATGTAGAAAAAGAACTCGTTAAGATTAAAAATTATTGGAATAGATTTTTCAAAAAGCATGATACATTTGATTTTGAAAAAAATGCAGAAAATCTTTTGGCGCAAATAAGTGCTGATAAAAAATATTTTGATAAAAGTAAAGTTGATAAAATTAGAAAAGTTTATGAAAGAACGATTTTGTTTATGCCTCTTCTTATAAATGAAGAAACTGGAGGTGTTTCAGCTTCACTTGAAATTGATGAGCAGAGAGATAAGTGCGGAAAATATGCATATTGCTGGATACGTGATGCTGTTTTAATGTATTGTTCTTTACAGTATTTGAATTTTGGAGATAATATTGAAAGATTTTATGATTATTTTTTGAAAGTTACTCAAAGTTCAAATGGAATGTGGGAACAAAGATTTTATACAGATGGAAAATTAGCTCCTTGCTGGGGATATCAAATTGATGAAACTGCAATTCCTGTATTTGGAATTTATACATATTATAAATATCAAGAAAAGAAAAAAGGAAAGAAAAATACTGCTTTTTTGAAAAAGAATTTAAAAGTTTTGGAAAAAGCAATGAAATTCTTGGACAAATATACAGACAATTTATTAGGAAAAAAAGAGACAAATGATTTGGTTAGAGCAGAGCTTGAAAAAGAATATAATTATGATTTAAGAGATGAAATATATAAACATCCAAGCTATGATTTGTGGGAAATGAATGAAGGTGTACATTTATATTCTTTAAGTGCAATTTATGCAGCATACAGATCAATGATTTCAATTTATAATGAACTTAGTGGTGTGTTTGAGAATAACAGATTAAAACAAGATGATATTATTATTTTAAAAGCAAAATATGAAGAAAAAATGAGAGATATTAAGAAATATATTCTTGAAAATCTTGTTGATAAAAAGAAAAATGTTTTATTGAGAAATACAAAAGATGAGTTAGTAGATATTAGTGTGATTGGTGCTATTATTCCATTTGGAGTATTTAAACCAACTGAGAAGGTTGTAAAAAATACTATTGAGCAGATAAATTTAACATTAAGAACACATCATGGAGCATATTTACGTTTTCAAAATGATAGTTATATTAATGGAAATTTGCCATGGATTATTTCTACAGCTTGGATGGCTTTATACTATAATTTAATTGGAGATAAAGATTCAGCTTTTAAGTGTTTGGACTATGTTGTAAAAAGTGCTACAGATTTGGGATTTTTATGTGAACAATGTGATTATGAGAAAAATGAAAAATGGGTAATTGGTCTTGGATGGTCACACGCAATTTTTATTGAAATGTTGAAGAGGCTGTTATTTAACTTTTAAAAATTATCACGTTATAAATTAAATAAATAAAGTAAATAAAGTAAATAAAGCAAATTTCAAAGCGTTTTAGAGTTTTGAAAAGGTTCGAATTTATTAGAAAAGGATTTGTGTAAAAGTGGCGAAGGCAAAGAGTGTTTTTGTATGTAGTGAATGTGGATATGAGGCTCCTAAATGGATGGGGAGATGCCCTTCTTGTGGGAGCTGGAATACTTTTTATGAAGAAAAGCTTGAGGCTACTTCTTCTAGTGGAAATGTTGTAAAATTAAGAGAAAGTGAAAAGCCTAGAAAACTGAATTCGGTTGAGGGCAGAGATGAAATTAGAACTAGAACTGGTTATGAAGAGGTTGATAGAGTACTTGGTGGTGGATTAGTTAAAGGTTCTCTTGTTCTTTTAGGTGGTGAACCTGGAATTGGTAAGTCTACACTAATTTTACAGCTTTGCAATAAACTTGCTGGTTCTTATAGTAAGTCTGATAGCAATGGTAATAGAATTGCAGAATCTGATAATAAACTTGCTAGCGAAGGAGATAAAACAGCTGGTGATGAAAACCGAGGGATTGTGTTGTATGTTTCTGGGGAAGAGTCGGCGGAGCAAGTGAAACTAAGGGCTGATAGATTAAATATTGATAATGATAATATTATGTTTTTAGGGGAGACCGATATTGATGCAATTGAGACTCAGATTTTAGATATTAAGCCTAAACTTGTAATAATTGATTCTATTCAGACGATGTTTTCAAATGAAATTACATCTGCACCAGGTACTGTTAGCCAAGTAAGAGAGATTACAGCTAGAATAATGAAGTGCTGTAAACAGAATCAAATTACTACAATAATAATTGGACATGTTACTAAAGATGGTAATATTGCAGGTCCAAGAATATTGGAGCATATGGTTGATACTGTGCTTTACTTAGAAGGCGAAAGATATTTCTCATATAGAATTTTGAGAAGTGTGAAAAATAGGTTTGGCTCGACAAATGAAATTGGTATGTTTGAAATGAAGAATGAGGGTATGTGTGAGGTTACAAATCCTTCTTCTGTGCTAATTTCCGAAGATAGTGAAGAGGTTCCTGGGGCATGTATTGTGTGTAGTTTAGAGGGGACTAGACCATTGCTTGTGGAATTGCAAGCACTTACTGCTACAAGTATTTATGGTATTCCAAAAAGGACAGGTAATGGAATTGATTTTAATAAAATTGCATTACTAATTGCTGTTTTGGAAAAGAGAGCAAGAATGAATTTAGGAAATCAAGATGTTTATTTAAATGTTGTAAGTGGAATGAAAATTAATGAACCAGCTATTGATTTAGGAATTGCTGTTACTATTGCTTCTAGTTTTAAGGGAGTATATATTCCAAAAGATACGGCAATAATTGGAGAAGTTGGCTTAACTGGTGAAATTAGGGCTGTTAATATGATAGATAAAAGAATCAAGGAGGCTCAAAGACTAGGCATAAAAAGGATAATTATACCACAAAATAACAAGAAACTATTGAAAGAAAGCTATAAATTAGATATAATAGGCGTGAGAAACATTAATGAAGCCCTGAGGTCATTAGGAATGTAGAACATAAGAAAACAGTGTTAATAGATTTTTAAAATAATGGAAGGTGATTACATTTTGGAGATTGTTGATATTTTAAAAATAATTGCCCCTGGTACACAAATCAGAGCAGGAATTGATAATATTTTGAAGGCTAAAACAGGTGGCTTAATTGTAATTGGAGATGGAAAAGAAATTCAAAATATTATTGATGGTGGTTTCTTTGTAGATGTTGAATTTAGTCCAGCAAGACTTTATGAACTTGCTAAAATGGATGGTGCAATTATTTTGAGTGAAGACCTAAAAAGAATTTTATATGCAAATGCACAATTAATACCAGATTTTTCAATAACCACTGTTGAAACAGGTACAAGGCATAGAACAGCTGAAAGAGTTGCAAAACAGACTGGAAAGATTGTGATTAGTATTTCTCAAAGAAGAGGAATAATTACAATTTATTATGGTAATTCAAGATATGTACTTGAAGATACAGCAAAGGTAATGGCTAAATCAAATCAAGCTTTGCAAACTGTTGAAAAGTATAGAATTGTTTTTAATAATAAGATTAATTTATTAAATGAATATGAATTTAATGATATTGCTACATTGAATGTTGTTGTTGAAACAATCCAAAGAGGTGAAATGCTCTATAAAATTGCTGAAGAAGTACAAAAATCAATTTATGAGCTTGGTACAGAGGGAAGACTATTAAAAATGCAATTGGATGAGCTTACAGATGGTATTGAACAAGAGGAAAAATTAGTTATTAAAGATTATATTCAATATGATAAAAATGATAAAAGTAAAACAAAGGGCAAAGAAAAGGTAAAGAATCAAGAAAAGGCTAAGGGACAAAATTCTAATGACGAAAATGATGATATAGAAATTGAGGAGGCTGCTTTTAAGAAGATAAGAGGTTTAAGCTATGAAGATTTAATGAAAGAACAGCTTATTGCAAACATTTTAGGAATTAAAGAAAACGATAATTTTAGTGATGTGTCGGTTTATACTCGAGGATATAGAATTTTAAGTAGAGTTCCAAGAATGCCAAGTTTTATTGTTGATAATATTGTAAAGAAATTTGGATCATGGCAGAAAATTTTATCTGCAAGCGCGGAAGAACTTGATGAGGTTGATGGAATTGGAGAAATAAGAGCTAAAACAATAGTTCAATCACTAAAAAGAATGCAAGAGCAGTATATGTTTGATAGCATGATTTAAATGTATTTTAATAAAAATATGTGTTTAATGGTATTAAAATATTTAATCAAAATATTCTTGATTAAATAGCTTAGATAGAGGTAGGTTGTTGATTAAAAATAAATAAACAGGAAGGAACGTAAAATGAAGGATAATAGTAAAGATTCTAAAAAGGTAGAGAAAAAAGATGTAAAGAAAGTCAGTAAGAAGAAGCAGACAAAAAATGTAAATAAAAAGGCAGATGGAAAACTTAAAAATGTTTCAAAGGCAAATGAAAAAAATGAAAATGAAAGTAAAAAAAATGAAGAAATGTTTAAAGAAAAGTTGAATTTTAATAAAAAAGACGAGAAAAAACAAGAAAAAATAAAAGATAAAAAAGAGAAAGATAATGGAAAAGTAAAAAACAATGTAGAGGTTATTTCTCTAGTGGTTTTGATTATTATTGTTTTAGGATTAATTGGATATGTTTTTGGAACAATAATTAAAAAGCAAAATTATAAAATTGTAAATCCTGTTGCTACAATTGAGGTTGAGAATTTTGGCACAATTAAAGTTGAGCTTTATCCACAATATGCTCCAAATACTGTATCTAACTTTATTGCACTTGCAAATCATGGATTTTATAATGGATTAACATTCCATAGGACAATTCCAGATTTTATGATTCAAGGTGGAGATAAAAATGGTGATGGAAGTGGTAGTGCTACATTAAAAGATATAGGTGAAGATAGTGATAAAAATTATTCTATTGAAGGTGAATTTATTATGAATGGATTTACTAAAAATAAATTAAGACATGAGCGTGGAGTAATTTCTATGGCTAGATCTGATTATAGCTCAATGGGAACAACAACTTTAACAAAGAAGGGTTATGATTCTGCATCATCTCAATTCTTTATTATGACTAAAGATAATACAAGTTTAGATGGTTCTTATGCTGCATTTGGAAAAGTAATAGAAGGAATGGATGTTGTTGACAAGATTTCAAATGTTGAGGTTCAAACAAGGGATTCAAATAGTACTGACAAAAATCTTACAGCAGATAAACCTGTAAATCCACCTGTTATTAAATCTATTACTGTTGACACTCACGGAGTTGATTATGGAGCACCAAAAACAGTTGAACCATTTGATTATTACTCATATATGATGCAACAATATTATGGGGGTTCTGCAACAGGAGCAAGTTCAACTATACAGTAAAAAATATAGCCATAAATAAAAACAAAGTTATATAAAACGAAGCAAAAAAAAAACGGAATTATAAAAAACAAAGCAGTAAAAAAGTAAAGCTATAAATAAAAGCAAAGTTATATAAAAGAGGAGAAAATTTTTGAAAGTAACTGATGTTAACGAATTAAAAAATATTGCTAAAAAAGTTAGAGTTGATATTTTAGATGAAATTTATTATGCTAAGTCTGGGCATCCTGGTGGAGCCCTTTCTTGTGCAGATATTCTTACAGTTCTTTATTTTAATGAAATGAAATTGTGTCTTGATGGTGATGAATGCAATAATTTAGATGAAACTATAGAATCTGACATTGATGCAGATAGATTTATTTTATCAAAGGGACATGCAAGTGCTGTTTTATATGCTGTTCTTGCTGAAAGGGGATTCTTTTCAAAAGATTTATTACATTCTTTTAGAAGCATTAATGGAAAGTTACAAGGACATCCAAGCCTTAACACTGTAAAAGGAATTGATATGACAACAGGTTCTTTAGGTCAAGGACTTTCTGTTGCTAATGGTATGGCAATTGCATCAAAAATTGATAAAATTAATAATAGAGTTTATTGTTTGCTAGGTGATGGAGAGCTTGAAGAAGGTCAGATTTGGGAAGCATGTATGACTGCTAGCAAATATAAATTGGATAATTTATGTGCAATAGTTGATTGCAATAATTTACAGCTTACAGGTGATACAGAATCTGTTAAAGGACTTGATTGTGAAAATATTGAGAACAAATTTAAAAGTTTTGGATTTAATACTGTTGTAATAAATGGAAATAATATTGCAGAAATTTTAGAAGCTTTTAAAAAAGCAAGGAGTGTAAAGGAAAAGCCTACATGTATTATTGCTAAAACCATAAAAGGTAGGGGTGTTTCATTTATGGAAAACAATGTTAGTTGGCATGGAAAAGCACCAAGCGAAGAAGAATACAAGAAGGCAATAGAGGAAATTAACAAGAATTAGAAGAAAATAAATGGAATCAGAAAAGCGTAAGGTGTTAGAGGAAATTAGAATAAAATAGAAAATGTTAGAAAAAATTAGAAGAAACTAGAAAATGTTAGAAGACGTTAGAAAAAATTAGAGAGAATTAGAATACATTAGAAAGAAATAGAAAAAGCTAGAAGAAACTAAAAATAGAAAAAGGAAGGTTTGCTGATGAATGATTTAATTGCTACAAGGGAAAGCTTTGGCAATGGATTAGCAGAAATTAATAATGACAAGATAGTTGTGCTTGATGCTGATGTTGATAGCTCTACTAAAACAAGTTATTTTAAGGAAAAATATCCTGAAAGATTTATTGAAAATGGAATAGCTGAGGCTGATATGATAGGAACTGCTGCTGGACTTGCAACCTGTGGAAAAATTCCAGTAGCTAGTACATTTGCGGTATTTGCTACAGGTAGATGTTATGACCAAATAAGAGCTAGTGTAGCATATCCGAAATTAAATGTAAAAATTGTAGGTACACATGCTGGTGTTACTGTTGGAGAAGATGGTGCAACACATCAAATGGTTGAAGATATAAATTTAATGAGAGGTCTTCCTAATATGGTAGTGCTAAATCCAGCTGATGATGTATCAACAAGAGCACTAGTAAAAGAAATGATTGATTATAATGGACCTGTGTATATGAGGTTAAGCAGAAGAAAAACAGAGAGAATTTATGATGATACACAGATAAAAAGTTATGATGAGGCAGATTATTTGAAAAATGTGGGTTGTGAAGCAAATTCAAATAATTTGATAAATTTGGAATGTGAAGCAAATTCAAAATGTTTATTCAAAATAGGAAAAGGGATACAATTTGGAAACGGATGTGATTGTACAATTTTTGCTATTGGAGATGTTTTACAAGAGGCATTAAAAGCTAAAGATATTTTGGCACAAAAAGGTATTAATGCAAGGGTTTGTGATATGTATTCAATAAAACCAATTGATAAAGAGCTTATAATAAAATGTGCTAAAGAAACAAATAATTTGTTTACAGTTGAAGACCATAGTATTATTGGCGGTTTAGGTAGTGCAGTAAGTGAAGTTCTTTGTGAAGAATATCCTAAAAAGCTTGTTAGAATTGGAATACAAGATACATTTGGAAAATCAGGGAAATGTGAAGAGTTGCTAGAATATTTTGGACTAACTTCAGAAAAAATCGCTAATGTAATTGAGCAAAAAATAGAAAAGTAAATTATAAAAAAAGCAAATCATAAAAAAGTCAATTATATAAAAATTATATAAAAAATAAATTAAGGAGGAATAAGATGTCAATTTTAGTTACAGGAGGAGCTGGATTCATAGGCTCACACACAGCAGTGGAATTATTAAACAAAGGATATGATGTTATCATAGTAGATAATTTGGTAAATAGTAAAGAAAGTGTTATTGATTCTATTAAGGAAATAACAGGTAAAGCACCTAAATTTTATAAGGTTGATTTACTTGACAAAGAAAAGGTTGATAAAATCTTTGATGAAAATAAGGATATTGAAGCAGTAATTCACTTTGCAGCATTGAAAGCTGTAGGAGAATCTGTTGAAAAACCTATTTTATATTATGAGAACAATTTGCAAAGTACATTAGTTCTAGTACGTGCAATGCAAGATCATAATGTAAAAAGAATAGTATTCAGTTCATCAGCAACAGTATATGGAGATCCTGAAAAAGTTCCAATTACTGAAGATATGCCTGTAGGAGCTGCTACAAACCCATATGGTGAAACTAAAGTTATGATTGAAAGAATTTTAACAGATATATATAATGCAGACCATGAGTGGAGTGTTATGTTATTAAGATATTTTAATCCAATAGGTGCACATGAAAGTGGATTAATTGGAGAATCTCCAAATGGTATTCCAAATAATTTAATGCCATACATAAATCAAGTAGCTCTTGGAAAATTAGACCATTTAAGAGTATTTGGAAATGATTATGATACTCCTGATGGAACAGGTGTTAGAGATTATATCCATGTTGTTGATTTGGCAAAAGGACATATTAAAGCAATAGAGAGATGTGAAAAAACAACAGGAGTAGAAACATATAATTTAGGAACAGGAATTGGATATTCTGTTTTAGATATAGTAAAGAATTTTGAAAAAGCAACAGGAATTAAAATTAAATATGAGATAGCACCAAGAAGAGCAGGAGATATTGCTGAATGCTATGCAGATCCAACAAAAGCTGAAAAAGTTTTAGGATGGAAAGCTGAGAAAAATTTGGAGCAAATGTGCAAAGACTCTTGGAACTTTACAAAAAAGCAATTTAATGATATTATATATAAGTAATTTTAATGACGAAGTTTATTTATGCAAATTTAGTTAAAAAAAAATAAAAAGGAGGAATTAACTATGTCAGGACATAGCAAATGGCACAATATTCAAGCAAAAAAAGGTAAAGCTGATGCAGCAAAAGGAAAAATATTTACAAAGCTAGGAAGAGAAATATTATTAGCAGTTAAAGCTGGTGGACCTGATCCGACTAGTAATTCTAAATTAAGAGATGTTATTGCAAAATGTAAATCTAACAACATGCCAAATGATACAATAAATAACTCAATAAAAAAAGCTTCTGGTGAGGGAAGCGATAAAGTTTATGAAGAGATAACATATGAAGGTTATGGACCAAATGGAGTTGCTGTTATTGTTGAGGCAAGTACAGATAATAGAAATAGAACTGCTTCTGATGTTAGACACATATTCGATAGAGCTGGTGGCAATTTGGGTACAAGTGGATGCGTTTCTTATATGTTTAACAAAAAGGGTGTTATTGTGATTGATAAAACAACAACTGATAAATCAGAGGATGAAATGATGATGCTTGCATTGGATAATGGAGCAGAGGATTTCAAAGCTGATGATGAATGTTATGAAATAACAACAGCACCAGAAGATTTTTCAAATGTTAGAGAGGCACTTGAAAAAGAGGGACTTGAATTTGTTCAAGCTGAAGTAATGCAAGTACCAACAACTACTGTTGAGCTTGATGATGCTACTGCTGAAAAAATGCAAAGATTAATTGATAATCTTGAAGATTTAGATGATGTAATGAATGTATATCACAACTGGGCAGAGTAATTAAATCTAAAATTGAATATAAGAAATATAAAATACTGAATATAAAATATTTAGCAGGGAAAAGATACGATAAAAGATATGACTTAATGGTAATAAATTTTAAAAGGCTAGCATATAATTTAATATGCTAGTTTTTTTTGTGCGTAAAATGAGGAGAGAAATTCCAGGACAGGGGGGTTATTTTGAAAACAGAAAATATATTAAATTTGCTGCCTAGAAATATTGTAAATGATATTAATTTAAATCAAATAAATGAACTCCAGGAGATTAGAATTAGAGTGAATAGAAACACTATTTTTAAATATGATAATGATGAATTTATTTCAAATTTTATACCTGATGAGAAAACAATTATTAATATTTTGCAAATGTTTTGTGAAAATTCAATTTATTCGTATCAGAGCCAAATTTGTAATGGATTTATTACCATTTTTGGAGGACATAGAGTTGGAATTACTGGAAATATTGCGATGAGAGATGGAAAAATATCAAATATTAATTATGTTTCATCATTAAATATTAGGGTGGCAAAAGAGATTATTGGTGCTGCTAATAGTGTTATTAAATATGTATTCAACTGTGAAAATTTTTATAAAGAAGAATTTAATAATAAAGAGTTTCAGGAAGAAACTTTGGAACAAGAGGATGAAAAAACAAGATTGTGTAATACTTTAATAATTTCACCACCACGGTTGTGGAAAAACCACTGTTTTGCGTGACCTGGTAAGGCAAATAAGCAATATGAAATATAATGTTTCTCTAATTGATGAAAGAGGAGAAATTGCTGCTATGTATAAGGGAGTTCCACAAAATGATGTTGGACTTAGATGTGATGTAATGGATAATGTTACTAAAAGTTTGGGAATGAGAATTGCTGTAAGGACAATGTCTCCTGATGTAATAGTTGCTGATGAAATTGGAACTTTTGATGATATTAGTGCAATAAATTATGGGATATGTTCTGGTGTTAAAGGAATTTTTACTGCACATGCTTCTAGTATTGACGAACTTATTTTAAATGAAAATTTAAACAAGTTATACAATCAGAAGATAATTGAGAGGTTAATTTTTATAAAAAAAATGGGAAAGATAAAGAAAGTCTATGAACTTTGTCAAAATATATACAAGCTTGTTGATGAAAATTTGTAATAAATTGAAAAAAATAGAAAGTTTATGATTTATGCCAGAAAATGTACAAAATTGTAGATGAGAATTTGTAATAAATCGAGGAATATATGAATATATTTTATTAAGACATAATCAGTGGAGGAAAATACACAATGTTAATATTTAAAATAATGTGTTTAGCAACTATTTTAATAATCTGTGTAGGAATTGGATTTAATATTTCCGCAAAATATACAAGTAGAGTAAATGGACTTAAAAAAATGCTTAGAGCATTGAACATTTTTGAGGAAAAAATAAAATTTACGTATGAGCCAATTCCAAATATTTTTGAAGAACTGGGAGATAATTTCTCGAATTCAAAAAATGATAATCGAGTATTGTTTAAAAATAATAATGAAATTAAAAATGAAAATATGTGGAGGATCTTTACTAATCACGAGAATGATTATGTTGGAGAAATTTTTTCAAGGGCTTCCGTAAATATGAGAACGATGCAGGCTGGTGAAGCCTGGGAAAATGCTATAGATAGCGTAAATACGAATTTTACCAAGGAAGATATTAACATTATAAAAGGATTAGCGAAAATGTTAGGAAAGACTGATTTGGATGGACAAGTTAGTGAAATCCGTTTAACGAAGCAATTTATAAATACAAAAATTGAAGAAGCGGAAATAGAGAGACAAAAAAATTCTAAATTATATAAAACTCTTGGAGCGACTGTAGGACTTGCAACCGTTATATTGCTGATTTGAGAAATGATGCGTGCTTATTAATGATTATTATTAATTTAATTGGATGACTAGTTTGTAGTTATTAATGTTTTATCAGAATTTAATAAATGATAGGTTTATAGGAACCTTTAAAAACCTAAAATTTTATGTGAGGACAAGGCTTATGAATATAGATTTACTTTTTAAAATAGCAGCAATTGGAATTTTGGTGGCGGTGCTTTATCAGGTGTTGGTGCGAGCAGGACGAGAAGATCAGGCAATGATGACAACTTTAGCTGGTTTAATTATTGTTCTTACAATGGTTATAAAGGAAGTAAGCAATTTATTTACAACAGTAAGAACGATGTTTAATTTGTAAAGTAAAGAGATGTTTAAAAACAAAAATCTAAATATTAAAAATTTTGAAATTGTTGTTAGGCAATTTTAAGATTATTTAAATGATGTAAAGGGATGGAAAAATTAATGGACATAGTTAAAATAATTGGAGTGGGTTTTATTGCTGTGATAATATCAATAATTTTAAAGCAATATAGACCCGAATTTGCAATATATATTGCAATTATTGCAGGAATAATTATCATTTTTATGCTTTCAGATAAAATTATGCAAATAATAAATGAAATAAATAGGATATCACAAAAGGCAAATATTAATACAAAATTTATTGGTATTCTTTTGAAGATAACTGGTATTGCAATTTTAAGCGAATATGCTGTAAGTCTTTGTAAGGATGCAAACGAAAATGCGATAGCAAGTAAAATCGATTTTGGTGGGAAAATAATAATTATTGCACTGTCATTACCGATTATTCAAGCTTTAATGGAAACGACTATAAAAATTTTGCCGTGATTAAGATTTTAATATGATATAAATCTTGCTGTAATTTGGAATTATTATTTTATAAAAAAGTTAAAAAAATATGTAAAGCAATGATTTTAATTTAACATTTAACGAACAACTAAAGACTAAAGGGGTGAATAAAATGTGGACAAGCATATAAAGAAAATACTTATTTTGATTAGTATAATAATGTTTTTTACAGGAAAAGGATGTTTTGCAATAGAGAAAGTAAAAGAGACTAATGTAACGAGCTTAGGCGAAACGGTAAATGAAATTAATGTAACGAGTTTAGGCGAAACGGAAAATAATGATAGTAATAATGATGGTGATTTTAATTACGAAATTAATAATGAGAAAAGTAAACTTGGTATTAATAGTTTTTTAAATGATTCTCAAAAATATATTAATGAAGATGATTTTAATATTTCAAATATTTTTGAAAATGCAATAGATGGAAAGTTTGATAACAATAAAATTTTAAAATATTGCCTTAATCTTTTTGGAGAAAATTTTAAAAATGCAATAATGTCAATTGCAGGAATTGTAATTATAGTTATAATTACTGCTATTTTAAAATCAATTTCAGAGAATCTTGGCAATGAATCCACAGGAAGAATAGCATTTTATGTTGAGTACATATTAGTTGTAATGATTTTAATGAAAAATTTTTCCCAAATCGTGGGTAAAACCAGGGAAACCATACAGAATACGACTGCATTTTCGAATTCCTTAATACCATTGTTAGGAACATTAATTATCACAACAGGTAAAATAAATTCCTCTGGGGTAATAGAGCCAATATTGTTATTAATTGTATCTTTTATAAATAATGTAATATTAAATTTGGTAATTCCAGTTATTTTAGCAGCAACAGCATTAGGGGTTATTTCAAAGATTTCGGATGAAATTAAGGTTAATAAAATTTCTAAATTTATGAAAAAAGGAACAATATGGGGAATCTCAACAGTGCTTACATTATTTATTACAATTGCTTCACTTGAAGGTGGACTAGCGAGTAATCTTGATACTGTTACTAAAAAGGCAGGAAAATCTGTTATTTCTGTTGCGGTTCCGGTGGTTGGAAATATTTTAGGTGGTGCAATAGATACAATTTCACGGATATACAAATTTATTAAAAAATGCTGTTGGAACCATCGGAATTGTGGTGATTGTATTAATTTGTGTAAAACCAATAATAAGTTTGACTTGTTACACTATAGCGTACTATTTAGGTGGAGCACTTATAGAATGTGTTGCAGATGAAAAAATTTCAAGTGTTGTGGAGGAAATTGCAGGTACACTTAAAATATTTTTAGGAATTTTATCAACAGTAGCTGTATCTTTAATTATTGGATTAGCAATTGTAATGAAGATAACGACATAAAAATAATAATATTAAGAGAAAAGAGGAAATAAAATGATTTCAAAAATTAATATTTGGGCACAAGGAATAGTAATTGCAACTATTATAGCAACAGTTATTCAATTAATATTGCCAGAAAATAAAAACAAAAAGTACATAAAAATTGTTGTCGGAATTTATATTTTATTTTGTATAATTCATCCTGTAATAGGAAAGTCGATAAATTTAGATGATTATAATTTGAAAAATTATGTTGTAGGAAACGATTTTGATGAAGAAACTGGTAATTCTAATGAAGATTATGGAAAAATAAAAAGCGTAAATGAAAAAGCTGGTGTTAATAATAAAAATTCGGTTAACAAAAATGGTGAGGAACAGTATACAAATAGAATAAATGATGAGTTTAAAAAAAGACTAATAAATGATATAGGAAAAAAGTTAAATACAATGGGATATAATAGTGAAAATATAAGTGTAGATTTTGATAATGATTACAATATTACTCATTTAGAGATCTCAAATATAAAAAAATATAATAATGAAGAAAGTTTAGAGATAAATGAAGTAAAAATATTTGGGGCCGATGAAAATGTAAATGAGAATAATGTAAATAATAATGATGCAGGAGGGAAGAGCGGAGGAAAAAATAATGACAAAGAGAATGAAAAAATAAAAGAAAGTGATAGAAATAAATTGAAGAAATATTTTAGTGATGTGTATAAGGTTAGTGAAAATGAAATTGAAATTAGCTAAATTGGTAAGGTATATAAAAAAATAAAGAAAATAAATACATAAATAAAAAATGCTGGAAATAAACACAAAAGAATAGCAAGGTGAAAATAAGACAAAAGAAGCGGATGAGGAAAGGTAACTAAAGGAGGAAAACGTGAAAGATAAATTAAAAAATATGTTCACAGGAAAAAGAAAAAATGAAAATCTTGTGGTTTTGCTTGTACTGGTAATTATTGTTGTAATATCAATTAATTATATTTGGAAGGGTGAAAATAATAAAAAGGATAGCAATGCGCAGAAAAGTGTAACGCAAGAAGATAAAAATGTAAAGGAAGTATCAGCTGAGAATACAGATGATAGTGCGGAATTGGAAAAAAGATTGGAAAACATTTTATCTAAAATTTCAGGGGTTGGAGAAACCAAGGTAATGATTACATATGCTGAAAGTAGTAGTGTTGAGCCTGTATATGATGAAAATATTAAATCAAGCAATACTGTTGAGAGTGATAAAAGTGGTGGTACAAGGAGTATTTCCGAAACTAACAATCAAAAACAAGTAATATATAAGCAAAATAGTGATGGGTCTAAGGAACCAATTACTAAGAGTTTAGTTAGTCCTAAAATTGAAGGTGCAATAATTGCTGCAAAAGGAGCAAGTAATGATGATATAAAGGCAAAAATTATTGAGGCAGTTGGAGCTGCAACAGGAATTTCTGCTCATAAAATACAAGTCTTTGAAATGGAATAAGTTAAAGATATATTTGCAGGGCAAGGTTATAGGCAGAGCCTTAGAAAAGCCTAAATATTGATATATAAGGAGAGTATGTGTGTTAAATAAAATGCACATATAATAAAAGAAAATGAGAATTGAGTATATTAGATTTTTAAATAAAAAACCACGAAAAGCAAAACATTGTTACATTAAAAATGAAGATAAAAACGATAATAGAAGCTTCAAAAAGAACTGTGATAAAAATAGAAACTGTAAAGGAAAATGGGGGATTAGAAAAATTGTTTTTAATAAAAACAGAGTAGCTTTAGTTGCAGTTTCATTGATGCTAGTTACGGCTAGTTACTGGAACTATTTAAATAAAACAAAGTTAAAAATTGCACAACTTGGAGATGCTACTTTTGTTAATTCAAATGCAGTGGTGGAAGAAAAGAATGAAGACAAAGATAGCAAAGAAGTATCAATACAAGATGTAACATCACAACAGGAAGTTGTAACACAAAATGCAACATCACAGCAAGGAGAAACAACACAAAATGCAACATCTCAGCAAGAAGTTGCAACTCAAAATGTAATTTCAAAACAAGAAGTGGCAAAAAGTGTAGAAGATAAAGAAAATTCAAATTATTTTATAAAAATAAAGCTTGATAGAGAGAAGATGTTTTCACAAATGATTGACAATTATAAATCAATTATGGAAGATTCAAATATTGGAAATGAGCAAAAGAAGGAGGCCTCAAACGAAATAAAGAATATTAATAAAAATCAAAATTCAATCACAACCATAGAGAATTTGCTAAAGGGTAAAGGATTTGAAGATGCAGTTGTTTTGATAAATGACAATAGTACAAATGTAATTATAAAATCTGATAATGAACTAAAGAAAGAGCAAGTTGCACAAATTGAAAATATTGTTTCAAGAGAGCTAAATATTGAAATTGAAAAGATACATATTAGTATGCACAAATGAAAATTCATAATCTTTCAAATATAGGTAAAAAATTGACAAAAAAGAAAATTTTTTTCTAAAATATTTGACAATTTATGTCAACTATACTATAATATAGTTAGGCATTTTGTTTGTAACATGTAAATGTAAATCTTATGTTTTGTAAAACATGAGTAGCAGTTTTGAAAAGGAAGTTGCACATTGAAAATTGAACAACTGCGTTTAGCTATTAAAAGAAAAATAATTATTATATTTATTTTAATTATTTTATATATTGTTATTTCAATAGTTAATAATAGCTTTCGCACAAAAGGAACAATTGTTAAGAGTAAAGAAAGGACGAAATGTAACCAAGAAACAACTAAGATACCATACAATAATTATTGGTATAAAAATGAAAAAGCCAGTAAGAAAAAAGTTACAATCACTCAAGTTGGTACAAGTGCTGATTCTTTGAAAGCAGGAGAGAAAAACGAAGATAATCTTGCAAAAGAAAAAGTATCGGCAGAGAATGTAGAAACAGCAGAGAATTCTCCCACAACAGAAAGTGCGCCAGTAGCAGAGAATTCTCCCACAACAGAAAGTGCTCCAGTGGCAGAAAATGTTGCAATGCCTGAACCTCTATCATTTGAAAAAATTGAACAAAATTGTTCAAATGGAGGAGAGTTTACCGAGGAATACAAGCAGTTTATCAATTCAACAATTCCTAATGGGGGAGTCTTGAATAGATATGATGGAACACTTGTAAATCAGTGGGGCAACAAAGAAACATATTATAATTTACCAATGAGTGGTGTAGTTAGGATTATGAGGACGTATGGTTATAGTGAAAGTTCGTATCCTTACTGGGTACGGGCTGATGGAGCAAAAATGCTGGGGCCTTACATAATGGTTGCAGCTAATTTGAAAACTTACCATAGGTGTACTGTTGTTAATATCTCACTTGGAAAAGCTATTGTGGCTGATACGGGAGATTTTGCTTATCAAAATGTTTATCAATTTGACGTAGCAACATCATGGTAGGATCAATTTAGTGAAAAGTTCAAATACTTTTCTTTTCAAAATGCCTAAAACACAGGAGCCTGACAAATGTCAAGCTCCTGTGAATTATTTATAGTATCAATAAGATTATAAGAAATAAACTAATCAAAAATGTTAAAAGGTATAGACATTTTTTAAATTTTATGCTAATATAATAGCTGTTAATTAAGTAAAGGTTAATTTATTGGAAACTAAATTATTAAAAGTTAAATTATTAAAAGTTGGTTCGTGGACGATTTAATAAAGGTTACTTAATTAGCAGTTATATTATTTTTTGCAGGTGTGGTGGAATGGTAGACGCGACAGACTCAAAATCTGTTGAGAGCAATCTCATGTGGGTTCAAGTCCCACCACCTGCACCAAAATTAGGCTGTACAAGCCAATTCATAATTAACTTCATAATTAACTTCATAATTAACTATATTTTATCTGCAACTTTAAATCCTATGTCTAAAATTTTTTTCTCCATTGATTCTTTGGAAATATCATCTATTTTTCTTTTATCCCATTTTGTTCCATCCAATGTGTCATCACCATATAAAAATTGATAAATTGGTATATTTCTAAATTGACCTACAGCCATAATTGAAGCACATTCCATATCAACTACAATACAGCCTTCATCCTTTCTTTTTCTCATATTTCCAATAGTTTCTCTATAAAACCCATCAGTTGTCCATGTTTTTCCCTTTATATAGGGGATGTTTAATTCATCAAAAATTGAACAAAGTTTTTTAGCAGTGGCTATTTCTATAAAATCACTTGGCTCTACATAATGGTAGCTAGTTCCTTCATCTCTGTATGCAGCAGTTGGAATGACAAAATGTCCCTTTAAAATATCTCTATATAAAGTACCACAAGTTCCAAATATTAATATTTTTTTAGCTCCCATAGCAATTAATTCCTCAGCTTCTGCAGCAGTGGAAGCGCCACCTATAGTTGCCCTTGTAATTGCAAACTTTTTCCCATTAAAACTTATTTCATAGATAGGAATAAGTAAACCTACATCTATATATCTTAAAATCTTCATTTCATACTTTTCTTTTAAATAATCAAAAAATCTTTCCCTAAAAATCAGAATAGCAACCTCTGGGAAATTTTCTATTTTATCTATCATATCAGTAGGCTGTACTATTTCTTTTGTTTTATTATCAAAAGTATTAATTATGCTCATATTAAAAATCCTTTCAATCCAAAAATAAAATAATTAATTAAAATGAAACTACAATTTAAATAATTATATAAATTATATAATTTATATAATTTATATAATTCAAGAAATAACCTAATAATTAACTTGTTAATTTAATAATTTATATAATTTAACAAATAACTTAATAAATAACTTGCTAATTTAGTAATTAATAAAATTCAATAAATAATTTGAACAATTATTTATAGTAATGTTTCTATGAATATTATAAACAATCAAGTTATAAATGTAAATATGAATTAAACATATCTTTTAATGTGATAGAGCTGACAATTTGAAATTATTATGGTATACTATGAGAAGAAAAAGATGATGCAGTTATAAATTATTATTATTTTTTTACAAGAGAGAATAAAAATATAAAATGACAATCAGAGAACAATATTAAAAGATGAATGAAAAATATTGTAATGATTGTTAAATGAAAGGATTTTTAAATGAGTGATATTGAAATTGCAAAAAATTCAAAAATGAAGAAAATAAATGAAATAACAGATAAGCTGGGCATTCCAGAAGAATATGTTGAGAATTATGGGAAATATAAGGCCAAAATCTCGATTAAATATTTAGACGAAATTAATAAAGAAGAACACTTTAAAGAAGATGGCAAACTTATTTTAGTTACTTCAATAAATCCAACACCATTAGGAGAAGGAAAAACTACAGCGTCTATTGGCCTTTGCGATGGACTAAATAAATTGCTAAAAGAAGAGAAAAAATGTGAGAACACAAAAAAATCTTGTCAGGGAAATGATAACAAGGGAACAATGAATAATAAAGTTGCAATACTTGCTTTGAGAGAGCCTTCAATGGGACCAGTGTTTGGAATTAAAGGAGGTGCAACTGGTGGTGGATATTCTCAAGTTGTTCCAATGGAGGATATAAATTTACATTTTACAGGTGATATACATGCAATAACATCAGCTAATAATTTGCTTAGTGCTATTATTGATAATCATATTTATTTTGGAAATGAACTAGATATTCAAAATGTAACGTGGAAAAGATGTGTAGATTTGAATGATAGAGAATTAAGAAAAGTTGAGGTTGGACTTTCAGGTGAGAAAAGGATGAAATCAAGAGTTGATGGATTTGATATTTCTGTTGCTTCAGAGATTATGGCAATACTATGTTTGTCAACTAGTATTAATGATTTAAAGAGAAGACTAGGTAATATAATAATTGGGTACAATAGTAAAAATCAGCCTGTTACTTGCAGAGATTTGAAGGCAGAAGGGAGCTTGGCTGTTATTCTTAAAGACGCGATAAACCCTAATATTGTGCAAACTTTAGAGAATAATCCTGCTATTATTCATGGCGGACCTTTTGCTAATATCGCACATGGATGCAATAGCATTTTAGCTACTAAAATGGCGATGAAATTGGGAGATTATGTTGTAACAGAAGCAGGTTTTGGTGCTGACCTTGGTGCTGAAAAGTTTTTAAATATTAAATGCAGGAAATTTGGAATTTCACCAGATTGTGTTGTTATAGTTGCAACAATAAGGGCATTAAAATACCATGGTGGTGCAAGTAAGGAGAATGTTGCATTTGAAGATATAAATTCTTTAAAAAATGGAATTAAGAATTTGAAAAAACACATAGAAAATATTAAATCATTTGGGCTAAATCCAATTGTTGCAATAAATAAATTTGATGCTGATACTGAAAAAGAAATTCAAGTATTGGAAGATGAGCTAAATGGAGTTTGCGAGTTTAGTTTGCTTGAAAGTTGGGGAAAAGGATCAGATGGCGCATTAGATTTGGCAAATAAAGTTATGAAAATTTGCGAAATGCCTCATACTTTTAAAAATACATATAGTTTGGACGATTCAATAAAGACAAAAATTGAGAAAGTTGCTAAAAATATTTATGGAGCTGATGGGGTTGATTATTCTGAAGAAGCGGAAAAACAAATCAGCTTTTTAGAAAAACTCAACGAAACTAAAGTTCCAATTTGCATTGCAAAAACGCAGTATTCTTTTTCAGATGATGAAAAAAATCTATTATGTGATCATCCATTTAAAATTCATGTTACATCTGTTGAATTTAAAGCAGGTGCTGAGTTTATTGTTGTAAAAACAGGAAAAATAATGACAATGCCAGGACTTCCAAAAAATCCTGCAGCTGAAAACATCGATTTAGACGAAAATGGAAATGTAAAAGGAATTTTTTAAAATAATATACATATGTGAAGATATTGCATAAAACTTCCTCTTTTGGACAAAATAAGTTCAAAAGAGGAAGGAAAAATTTAAATGAGAGATAAATACAAGGTTGGAATTTTATTATTAATAGCGACTGTTCTTTTTGTTTCATACAATGTAATTGTAAGAAACCAGGTTAGTGAAGCACTTTCTAGATATGGTTCTCGTGGGTCAGAAGTTAGCAAAATACAAACCAAATTAAAAAATTGGGGATATTATACTGGAAGTGTTGATGGTATTTATGGTAGTAGTACATTAAGTGCTGTTAAAAAATTTCAAAGAAAAAATGGATTAACAGCAGATGGAATTGCTGGTAAGGCTACTTTGGAAAAGATGGGTATATTTTCATCAACTTCTAAAAGTTCTGGCTCTGTAAGTTCATCTTCATTAAATTTAATAAGTAGATTTGTATATGCAGAATCAAGAGGAGAGCCATACAAAGGGCAAGTAGCTGTTGCGGCTGTTATTTTAAATAGGGTAAAAGATAGCAGGTTTCCAAACACAGTTTCAGGCGTAGTATATCAATCTGGGGCATTCACCTGTGTGTCTGATGGACAAATTAATTTATCCCCAAATGATACAGCTAGAAAGGCTGCACAAGATGCGATGAATGGATGGGATCCAACTTATGGAGCAATATATTATTTTAACCCTAATACCGCAACAAGCAAGTGGATTTGGTCAAGACCAATGACAGTAACAATTGGAAAACATAGGTTTTGCAAATAATATAATACATGCAGAATTTAGCATTAAAAGCGAAAATACAATTTATTAACTTACTAATAAATTATATTTTTGCTTTTTTAATTTATAATAGGAAAAGTACACAGCAATTTATTACAAAATTATGCAGATTAATCCTCCTGAACCTTCATTTACAATTCTTTCTAGTGTTTGCTGAATTTTCATTTGAGCTTCTTCTGGCATACAAGCTAACTTTGTTTGCAAACCTTCGTTTACAAGTTCATGCAGACTTCTACCAAAAATGTTTGACTCCCATATTTTTTTAGGATTATTTTCAAATTGCGAAAGTAATGATTTTACGAGATCTTCTGACTGTTTTTCGCTTCCTACAATAGGGGAGATTTCCGTTTCTACATCTGTTTTTATCATATGAATTGATGGAGCTTTTGCTTTGAGTTTTACTCCATATCTTGAGCCTTGCTTTACCATTTCAGGTTCGTCTAAAATTAATTCATCAATAGAAGGCGTTATTATGCCGTATCCCTTTGACTTTACAGATTCTATTGCAGGCAAAATTCTGTCATATTGCTTTTTAACTTTTGCAAATTTACAAAAAGATGAAAATAATTCATATTCATTTGAAATTTTATTTCCTGAAAGCTCTGTTAATATTTTGTAAAATAGGGAAGGGTTTATTCCAAGTGAAATTGTAATTGAACCTGTTCCTAAATTTATTTCATCAATATTACTAGAAACAATGACATTGTTTTTCTCAAAATTTTCCACACAAATACTTGCATTTTTAATAACTCTAGTATTAACAAATGTTGTTTTTACTTGATTAAAAATTTCCTTTTTAAGCCAATTATCATTATCTAATGCATCTATCCAAGAAGGATATTTAATATTAATTTGTGAAACAGGAAATTCAAAAAGCATTTTACCAAAAATTTCATTAATGTTGTTTATTGTAAGATTAGAGCAGTCCATAGGTATAACTGAAACACTATATTTTTCCTGAAGTGCACTAGCAAGAGTTTTGCATGAGTCTGATGTAGGGTCACTTGAGTTTAATACAATAACAAAAGGCTTATTTAAAGCGGTTAGTTCTCTAGCCACTCTTTCTTCTGCTGAAACGTAATCACTCCTATTTATTCCAGAAAAACTACCATCTGTTGTTATGAGAATCCCAATAGTTGAATGTTCTTGAATTACTTTTCTTGTGCCAATTTCAGCAGCCTTCTCAAATGGAATTGCTTTATCAGACCAAGGAGTTTTTACCATTCTAGGAATGTCGTTTTCCATATAACCTATTGCATTATTTACAAGGTATCCAACGCAATCAATAAACCTTGCTTTAAACTTTACATTTTCATTTAATGTAATTGGAATAGCTTCATTTGGAATAAATTTTGGCTCAGTTGTCATAATTGTTCTCCCAGAGCCACTTTGCGGAAGTTCATCTTTAGTACGTTCTCTTTTGTATTGGTCACTAATATTTGGAATAACAAAAAGGTCCATAAAATTCTTGATGAATGTTGACTTACCAGTACGCACAGGCCCAACAACACCAATGTAAATGTCACCATTTGTTCTTTTAGCAATGTCCTCATACAATTTCAAATTTTCTTCCATATTAATTAAATCCTTTCTTAACGTTTGTACAAAACTTTTACTAAAGTATATTAGGGTGGGAGGAAAATATGACTGAAAAAAATGAAATAAAATGAATATTGATTATCTTTGGTTAGATATTATGTATAGAAATACACATTAAGTATCGGCCATTTTTTTTTTATTTATAATTATGTGAAATTCCAGAAGATATTGCCTTCCTTTGCTCAAAATTTATATGTTTCCAATCTTTCATTGCTTCCCTCCAATAAAGCAAAGAAACGCTAAATATATTATAATACATTTTGTTTCAAACTTATATCAGCTTTTTTAATAAAAACGGAAATTCAAATGATATTTCACATTTTATAGTTACTGGTTAATGGTTTGAATTATAAAAAGTAATAAATGTATTGAATTTGTAATGAAAAAGACATATATTTTTTTAAAAAAATATCGCTTTAATCATGACGATTCATAGTTTAATAAAACAAATAGGCTTATTTTTAATGAGAATTTAATTTAAGTCTATTTCTTTTTATTTTTATCTTTTTTGAATCTGTTTTTAAATAATTTATTTAAAACAATCATTATGTAAAAAATAAGAAATGTAATATTTTTGAAATACAAAAGTAATATAAAAAACGTGCATTTTTAGGCATTTTATGATACAATTTATTTGTATTTAAAAGAAGAAAAGAGGTGATTATGCGATGACAGATAAGCAAATTATTGAACAACAAAGAAAAGAAATTAAATTTTTACACAAACAATTAAAAGACAAAGACGAAGTTATTGAAGATTTAGCAAAAGGGCATTATAAAGAGAAATGTCTTTCTTTGGAAGTTGAAAATGCAGAAATTAAAAAAAATTGAAAATGTACGAAGAAAAATTTCAGACATCAAGAAATCAAATTGACAAAGATAGCAGTAACAGTTGTAAGCCATCATCAACAAATGGTTATAAAAAAATAATTCAAAACAATCGCATAAAAACCGGAAGAAAACCAGGCAGAGGAAAAGGACACAAGAGATCTGCCCCACAAATAAGTGAAAATCCAGATGAAATAAAACATATTTCAAAGGTAGCAACTTGTACTTGCGGTTGCAAAACCATTGATGAAAAAGAAGTATCAAGAGATTTGATTTCATTAGAAGTAATAGTTCATACAAGAAGATATACTGGAATGAAAACAAAATGTCCATGCTGCCATAAGGAATATCAGCCACATTTTCCAAAGGAATTAAAAAGTATTATAAATTACGATGACAATCTAAAAGCTGCAATTGTATATTTGAGCTCATATTGTAATGTAACAAATGAGAAGATCAGCAAATTATTAAATGCAGTAAGCAATGGGAAAATAAATATGTGTAATGGAACAACAATAAACACAATGAAAAGTTTTAGTGCCAAAAGTAAAGCAGTGTTAGAAAAAATAAAAAAGGAAATTTTAAAAAGTCCAGTAATAAATGAAGATGAAACACCCATCACAGTAAATGGAAAAATAAATAGCACAATTGGAGTTTTTACAAAAGAGTGGAGTTTAATATCAGCATTTAAAAATAGAAAACTTGAAAGCTTTAAAGAAATGGGGATATTAGATAAATATATAGGCACAGTGTGTCATGACCATAATGCAATTCATCAAAACTTTGTGCAGTCAATTCAAGCGGAATGTAATTTCCATATATTAAGATATTGTAAAGGTGAATATGAAATACATAAAAGAGAAAGTATAAAAAACTTTATGGATTATCTTTTGGAGTTACGTGATAAAGTTAGTGAGAAAAAAGCCCAAAACATAAAGAGTTTTAGTGATGAGGAATACGAAAAATCGAAGAAAAAATATCTTGAGCTATTAGATGAATGGGATAAAGAGTTTGCAAAAGAACCGAAAAATTTTAGTTCACAATATTATAAGAGTGAAAGATGTTTAAAGAAAAGATTAAGAGATTACGTTGATGATCACTTAAGATTTTTAAAGGATTTTAGAATTGATTTTACAAATAATTTAGCAGAGCGAGGATTGCGAAAAATAAAAACAAAATTAAAAATTGCAGGAACCTTTAGAAATCTAAATAATGCAAAATATTATTGTGACGCAATAAGTATAATTGATACATGTATAAAACAAAAAGAAAATATTTTTGACTGTCTAAAAAACATATTTGAAGGGAAGAAAAAAATATTTGCTTTTTGATTATTAAAGATGCCCTATTTTCAAGATAGAGCATCTTTTCTGCATTTCAAACCATTAACCAGTAACATTTTATACTATTAATTAGCGAAAAAAGTTGAAAATCAAATCAATTTGGTATATAATAAGTTTTGAATTTTCTCGTTATAGTATGCTGTCATAATTTTATTATATATTAAGAGAAAATTATGTATTAGTAGAGTGATGAAACATATCAAGATGAAAAAAGTTAATTAATGTAAACAGTGTATTATCTCTCTATAAAGAATTATATTGGGGATTATACAATAGATGATTTGTGTGAATGTAAGTCGGTACATTGTATAATGTATCGATTTTTTTTGAAGAAAATTAAAGGAGAAGTGAAAATTTATGGAAGAAAATGAAATAAAAGTTTCAATTATAATGCCAGTTTATAATGTAGAAAATTTTGTTGCAAAAACAATTGAAAGTGTTTTAAATCAAACATTAAAAGAAATAGAATTCTTTGCAATAGACGATGGTTCACCAGATAATAGTGGTAAAATTTGTGATGAATATGCCAAGAAAGATTCAAGATTAAAAGTTATACATAAAGAGAATGGAGGTGCACCAGAAGCAAGAAATGTCGCTATTGATAGGGCAAAAGGAAAATATATGTATTTTATTGATTCTGATGATTGGATTGAAGAAGATTATCTGGAAAAAATGTATAATTTAGCTGAAAAAAATAACGCTGATGTCGTAATCACTGGATTCTATATGGAATATTATCAAAATGGTAAAGATGTAACTTATGATACAAATTGTGATGATAATATTTACTCTTCTGATGAATTTAAATTAAATGCATATAAATATTTGAATAAAAGTATTTTAAGTTTACCATGGAATAAATTATACAAATCAGAAAGAATTATAAAAGAAAATATAAGATTTCCAAAAACCAAATGGGATGACCATCATTTTAATATGGATTTCTTTATGAATAATGGAATAGTTGTAACTTCTTCAATGAAAAAATATCACTGGTATCGTTCAAGAAAAGGATCTGAAACTATGATTAATTATAGTGATCCTAATATGTTTAATAAGAGAAAAGAACATTTTGAACATATATTAAAACTATATAATTATTGGAATATAAAGGATGAAAGTAGTATGGATTCCATTAATTGCTATTATGCTGGAAGATTGTTTCAATGTGTGCAAGAATTAGTTGATAACAAGAAAATAACATATAAAGAAAAAAGAAAGAAAGTAAAAGAAATTTTGAACGATGAGCAAACTATAAAATCTTTAAAACATGCAAAAAGTTTATCGGTTAAATTTAAAATTTTGACTTTTCCAATGAAAATAAAATCAGTAAGTATTTCTATGTTTTTTGGAAGAATTGTTAGTTTAGTTAGAAAAATTTTGCCAGGATTATTTATTAAATTAAAGGAAAAGGAAGTTCATGGAAAATAATAAAATATTTGAGATTATTGATAAATATGATGTTATAAGTTTTGATATATTTGATACATTAATAAAAAGAATGGTAAATAATCCAAAACAAATATTTGATATTGTAGAAAAAAAATATAATGAGACTTATAATGAAAAAATTTCATCTTTTAAGATTTATAGAATAGCAAGTGAAAATGAAATAAAAGATCATATAGCAACTATTAATGATATATATGATAATATGAAAAAATATTATTCTTGTGATGTATGCAATACTTTAAAAGAAATAGAAATTTTAACAGAAAAAGAATATTGTATATCTAATCCTAATATGAAAGAAATATATGATTATTGTAAGAAAAAAAACAAAAAGATGTATGCAGTAAGTGATATGTATATGTCATCTGATGTTTTAAAAGAAATTTTAAAAAATAACTTTTATGAGATAGAAAAAATAATTGTTTCTTGTGAGTATAATTGTAATAAAAAAAGTTCTGAACTTTTTAAATTTATCCCTGAATATGGAAAAAATAAAATACTTCATATTGGAGATTCATTAAGAGCTGATTATATTGGAGCTAAAAAAGCAGGAATTGATGCTTTTAAAATTAAAAAAATAAAATTTAAAAATGATAATGATAACTATGAAGTATTACTGACCATAAAAAACAATAATAATTATTTTTATAATTTGGGATATTCAATTTTGGCACCAGTGTTATTGGAATTTGTCAAATGGTTAAAATTAAAATTTAAAAATGAAAATGTAAGTGACATATATTTTTTTGCAAGAGAAGGAAAAATATATAAAAGAGTCTTTGACATTTTATATAATGGAGAATTTAATACAAAGTATTTGTACATTTCAAGAAGAGCCATTACAATGTCTAATTTTAAATATATGAAATTTGATGATTTAAATAGCATTTTAAAATATTTTACTATTAAGAAAAATTCAACTTTAGGTGATACAATTAAATATTTAAATTTAGATTTGGATTATAATGGGATTGATATAAGTCAAAATGTATACTCATTTTTAAAAAATGAGGATTTATATAGCAAAATTGATTCGGCATTAAAGTTGGAAAGTAATAAGGTTAATGAAATTACATTAGAATATTTAAAACAAGAAAACTTGGAAAATGATTTTTCAATAGTTGATATTGGATGGAATGGGACAATGCAAAAGTGTCTTATTACATTTCTAAATAATAATAATATTAATTTTGAATTAAATGGGCATTATTTCTTAATGCTAAAAGAATTAGAAAAGAGTCATTCATTTATAAAATTAAATACTAAGCTTAGCAATTCTATTATGGATAATCCGCTATTAATTGAAAATTTATTTCAATGTGTTGATGGAAGCACAATTGGATATAAAAAAAATAATAATATAGTTGAGCCAATAAAAAAAGAAATTGAATTTGATGATTATAGTAAAGATGCGATTGAAAATATTGATAAAGGTATAATTGATTTTATCTTAAATTGGAAAAAATATGGATTTGTTTTAGATGAAGAAAAATTTAAGACAGAGAATTTAAATAGATTTATGGATTTTATTGACAATCCAAACAAGATCGATGTTAATGAATTTTCAAAATTTTGTTATAGTGATATAAAGAATGATTGTAAGTTAATTTCATCTGACCTAAATATGAAAAAAGGATTATATAATAGTGGATGGAAATATGGTTATTTAAAATCAAAATTAAAAATAAAACTAAATTATAAATTTATGATAAAAATATTGAAAAAAATTAGTAAAATTAAAAAAATATAAAGATGGAGTTAAAATGAAGAATATAAAAAAACAATTGATAGTGTTAAGATTGTTATTAACTAGGAATCCTATAAAAAGGGCAAATTATTTAAAAAAGAAGAACATATTTAAAGAGTTTGGAGATGATTGTTGGTATCAACCAATTAAAATTCCAACACAACCTAAATTAATTAAAATTGGAAATAATGTAAAGATTGCTACAGAAGTATTATTTATGGAACATGATATTATACACAATATGTTTAACAAAAAAAATCAAACAGATATTTTTAGAGAAAAACTTGGAACAATTGTAATTGAAGATAATGTATTTATCGGTGCTAGGTCAATAATATTATATAATACTAAAATCGGAAAAAATTGTGTAATAGCAGCAGGATCTGTAGTCACTCACGATATCCCTGAAAATTGTATTGCGGGAGGGGTACCAGCTAAAGTTATTGGAAATATAAATGATTTAGAAAAAAAGTATGAAAAATATTCTTTAAAATATTCTGATTATAATTTACATGATGATGAAGTTTTAGAAAAATTGTTTTGGAAAGATAATTAAACTAATTATTAAAATATTGTGGAAGGATGAAGTAATAAAATATGAAATATGATTATTTGGTTGTGGGATCAGGATTATTTGGTGCAACATTTGCTAATTTGGCAAAAAAAGACGGAAAGAAAGTTTTAGTTATTGAAAGAAGACCTAATGTGGCTGGAAATATTTATACTGAAGAAGTTGAAGGAATCCAAGTGCATAGATATGGGGCTCATATATTTCATACAGATTATAAAGATGTATGGGACTATGTTAATTCATTTGTTGAATTTAATAGATATACTAATTCGCCTATAGCAAGAATTGGTAATGAAATTTATAATATGCCTTTCAATATGAATACATTTGCTAAAATATGGAATGATGTATTTACACCAGAAGATGCTATTCGCCATATTAATGAAGAAAGAAAAGAAATGGAAGGCAAAGAACCCCAAAATCTTGAGGAACAAGCAATATCATTAGTAGGTAGAACTATTTATGAAAAATTAGTAAAAGGATATACTGAAAAGCAATGGAATAGAGATTGTAAAGACCTACCAGCATTTATTATTAGAAGATTACCTGTAAGATTAGTATATGATAACAATTATTTTAATGATAAATATCAAGGAATACCAATTGGTGGTTATACTAAATTAGTAGAAAATATGCTTGATGGTATCGAAGTTAAATTAAATACTAATTATTTTGACAATAAAGAGTATTATGATTCCATTGCTGATAAAGTTGTATATACCGGTCCAATTGACGAATACTTTAATTACTCAATAGGAAAACTTGATTGGAGAAGCTTGAGGTTTGAAACTAAAGTATTAGATCAATCTAATTATCAAGGAAATGCCGTAGTAGATTATACAGGACATGAAGTAGATTATACTAGAGTAATAGAACATAAACATTTTGAATTTGATACTACAAGTCCTAAAACAGTAGTCACATTTGAATATCCTGCAGACTATGAAGAAGGAATGGAAAAATATTATACAGTTAATGATGATAAAAATAATGAATTAGCAGATAAGTATAGAGAACTATCTAAAAATGAAAAAAATGTAATATTTGGAGGAAGACTTGCTGAATACAAATATTATGATATGGATGATGTAATAAAGTCAGCAATGAGCAAAATAGAGGAGTTAAAGAATATCGGAGGTGAAAATTAGAATGAAAAAAATTTTAATTTTTGGGTATTCTTCTATGATTGGTGGAGTAGAAACATATATAGCCAATTTATTAAAATATATTGATAAAAATAATTTTATAATAGATTTACTGGTTCAAGATGAAATTACAGGGATTAATGCTGAAAGAATTAAAAATAATTATAATAAAATCCTTTTAGTAGAAAATTTTAAAAAGCATCCATTAAAGGCATATAAATCATTAAAAAAAATATATAAAGAAAATAATTATGATGTAATTTATATGTGTTTATCAACAGCCAGTTCTTTCATTTATGCTTTACCTGCAAAAAAATATATTCAAAATGTTAAAATTATTGTTCATAGTCATAATGGGAGCGATAAAAAAATCATTCAGCATCTTTTGTTTAGAAGAATTTTAAATAAAAAGACAGATAAAAAGTTAGCATGTTCTAAATTAGCTGCTGAATGGATGTATGGTAAGAAAGAAGTAAAAAAAGATAAAGTCATTCTTATAAATAATGCAATCGAAAGTGATATGTTTTTATTTAACGAAAATATTAGAAAAAAAATTAGAAAAGATTTAAAGTTAAATGATAATCAGTTTTTAATTGGACATGTTGGAAGATTTAATGAACAAAAAAATCATACGGAATTACTAGATATCTTTTCTGAATTGTTAAAAAAAGATGAAAATTTTATGCTTTTATTAATTGGCGATGGTGAATTAAAGAATCAAATAATCACTAAAAGTAAAGAAATTGGAATCTTTGATAAAATAATATTTTTAGATGCGAAAAAAAATATATATGACTATTATCAAGCAATGGATTTATTTATTATGCCATCTATATTTGAAGGATTACCAATTGTCGGTATAGAAGCACAAACTTCTGGTCTTAAATGTATTTTTTCTAGAAATATTACCGATGAATCTAATATAACGGGGAATGTGTCTTTTGTTGAATTAGGAAATCACACAGAATGGTGTAATCAAATTATTGAAAAAAGAAATAATTATACTATTTCAGATAGAACAAATAATAAAATTATTAAATCCTTGATAGAAAATGGGTATGATTTAAAAAATGAGACTAAAAAAATAGAAAATATTTTCAATTCTTTAATTAATTAAAGATTAAAAAATGAAAGGAAAATAATATATGAAAACAAATAAATCAAAATTAAATACAAATAAAATTTTTTTGATAATTTTACTTTTATTTCCTTTTTATAAACCAGATTGTTTAACATCATTTTATTATATAAATTATATTTATACAATAATGAACATAGTAGTGTTTATATTTCTTTTTATAATTTATTTAAAGAAAATGAAAATAAACAAATTTGATATATTAATTTGGCTTTTTTATGGTATTTTAATGATCTCGACATTTTTTAACGAAGGCAATATACTAAAAGTAATATCAGATTTATCTTTAAATATTGGCATAGTTTTACTAGCAAATTTATTTTTGAAAGAAAATAAGCTAGAATTTTTAAAATCATTGTGTGTGTATTTTTATGCTTTGCTTATACTAAATACGATTTCTATTTTTGCTTTTCCAAATGGAATAGTTCAAACAGAATATTTAAAGACACCTATATATTTAATTGGTATAGATAATCGTTTTGCATTTACATATCTGCCAGGATTATGCATTATTGCAATATATGATTATTTAATTAATAAAAAGTTTACAAAATTTACATATATTTATTTTTTAGGAACATATATTACATTTATATATTTTTGGTCTGCTGGAGCTCTTGTAGCTGAAACACTTTTTATAGTTTTCTACATATTAGTATACAAATTAAAAAAGAAAAATTTTGTAAATAAATATTTTCCAGTAGTAATTATACTATTTTTTACTTTAGTAATATTCAGATTGCAAAATTTATTTAAGTATATAATTGTAAACATATTACATAAGGATTTAACCTTAAGTTCTAGAACATTGATTTGGGATAAAGTAATTGAAATAATCTCAAACAATAAAATTTTAGGAATTGGAGTTCAAAAGTCAAACACAATGATAGACCTTATATCTGCATATCATTCGCATTCTTATTTTTTAAACATTACGTTACAAGCTGGGATTGTAGGAATAATTATATATAGTATAATTGTATTTAAAGTTTTCAAAAGATTAAATGATAATAGAGAAAATTTTATTTCTCAAATAATTGCATTTTCCTTATTTGTCTTATACATTATGTTACTAGTTGATACTTTTGATATAACAGCTAATTTATTTTTATTATTAATAATAGGATATGATATTAAATATTTAATAGATGATAATATAGATATCAAAAAGGAGAGAAAAGAATGAAAAAAGAAAAAAAAGTTGGAATTATGACATTGTTTAATTGCTATAATTATGGTGCAGTATTGCAAGCATATGCAACATACAAATTTATAAAAAATCTAGGTTATGAAAATGTAGAATTAATTAATTATGAAAATGAATATGAATCAAAAATGAAAAAAACGCTTCCATTCATTTTTAGCGGTAATTTAAAAGAGATAATAAAAAAATTCATTCAATTTATCTTTTTAGGTAAGAATAGGCATTTAAAAAATGGATTTAAACATTTTTGTAATTCATTAATAAAATCGAACAAAAAATATAAAAATATCGAAGAACTAAGCAAATCAAATTATGATATATTAGTATCTGGTAGTGATCAGATATGGAATCCTGTTATTTTTAATACATTAGACACGAGTTATTTGCTTGATTTTTCAGATAAAGCAAAAAAAATCTCAATTTCTTCAAGTGCTGGTAGCTATAAATTTACTGGAAATGATAGAAAAAATATTGTAAGGTGTTTGAACAAATATAATGCAATTTCTGTAAGAGAAGAAAGTTTAAAAGAACAACTACAAAGTGAAATAAAAAATGAAATTTTTGTTTCAACTGATCCTACATTATTACTGAGCCATGAAGAATGGATTAATGATTTAAAATCATCAAACAGATACAATGAACAAAATTCTAAATATATTTTAATGTATATTGTTGATGCCAATTTAAATACATATTCTGAAGAATTAGAAATATTAAAAAAAAGATTAAATTTACCAATATGGCTTATAACACCGTATAAATTCAAAATGAAATATATAGATAGAAATATTGTAAGTGCAACACCAAATGATTTTATTTCATTATTTGATAATGCTGAATTTGTTATAACTAATTCATATCATGGTGTAATTTTTTCAACAAATTTTAAGAAAAAATTTATAGCATTAGAAAATCATAAGAATCCAGTCAGAACAAAAGATTATTTAAATAAAATTCAAATATCTGAAAAAATTATTAAAAATAAAAAAGATGCAGAAGCTGTTAACCTAGAAAAAAACAACTTTGAATATTATGAAAAGTTAAAGAAAATGGTTGATGATACAAAAAAATGGATAGGAGATAGTTTCAGTGAACAATAATATAAGTGTAATTGGTGATAAATGTTGTGGATGTGGATTGTGTAAAAATATTTGCCCTTTTAATGCAATAAAATTTATTGAAAATGATGAAGGCTTCTTATACCCAATAATAATAGAGGATAAATGTAAAAAATGTGGTAAATGTTTAAAGAAATGTCCAATAAATCAAAATAATAATTTTAATATATGGGATAATGAGTTTAATGTAAAAGCTTATATGGTAATATCTAAAGATAAAGCTATTTATAAAAATAGTGCTTCTGGTGGTTTTGCAACGGTCATATCTAAGTATGTAATTAGAAATTTAAATGGAATAGTTTATGGTTGTGCAATGGATGAGAATGGAAATGTAAATCATATTAGAATAGACAAAGAAGAAGATTTAATTAAAATACAAGACTCTAAATATGTACAGAGCAATATTATTAATATTTTTTCTAAAATAAATATAGATTTAAAAGAAAGAAATGTATTATTTATAGGGACACCTTGTCAAGTTAACGCTATAAAAAATTATTGTGATAATGATTTACAAAAAAATTTAATTACATGTGATTTAATATGTCATGGAGTGCCAAGTCCAGGAATGTTTAAAAAGTACTATAATTATATATCAAAGAAATATAATTATAATCTAAAAAAATATAGGTTTAGAAACAAATCATCATTTGATAAATGCGGCTTTAGAGGAAAATTAACCATAGGTAAAAAAAATAAATATTTTTTTGCAAATGAAGATGTTTTTTATGATGACTTCTTAAAAGAAAGAAATTATAGATTATCATGTTATGATTGTAAATATAAAGAGAGTAAAAGAACAGGCGATTTTACATTAGGAGATGTTAACTCTTGGGAACTTTATTATGACTTTTATCCCGAATTATCTTCTTCTCTTGTTATAATAAATAATGAAAATGCAAAAAAAATATTTGATATGTTAGAACCTGATATTTTATATAGGGAAATTTCTTATGAAAAAGAGAGAATAATAAATAAGGCATTGGGAAAGCAAACTTTATACTCAAATGAAAGAAAAAATATATATGATAAATATAATAATTTATATAATAATGAACTAAAAACGGAAAAAAACTTAAAACTAAAATTGAAAAATATTTTTAAATTAATTTTCCCATTTAAATGTAGAATATTTATAAGAAAAATTTTAAAAAGAAGGGAAAAAAATGAATAAAAAGAATGAATATATAAAAAATACAATTATATTATTTATAGGTAAATTTTCTTCACAATTAGTTTCTTTTATTCTTTTGCCATTATATACTTATAAATTGCTTGCAGATAATTATGGATATGTAGATTTAATACAAACATATATTAGTATAATTGCCCCGGTGTTATTATTGCAACTTGATAGTGCTGTTTTTAGATTTTTAGTTGATTGCAGAGAGAAAGAAAAAGAAAAAGAAAAAATTATTACTACTTCTTTTATATTTATAATTAGTATTCTAGTTTTAAGTACTGCAGTAATGCTTATTATAAGAGCGTTTATAAATATTAAATATTATTTATTAATTATTTTAAATACAATTGCTATGATTATAAATATGTATTTTTTATCTATAGCAAGAGGTAATGGTGATAATAAAGCATATTCAATATCAAGCGTAATATCATCATTTAGCAACTTAATATTGAACTTTATATTAATTCTTATATTTAACTTTGATGCTAAATGTATTCTGATTGCTAGTATTGTTTCAAATATTATAGGAAGTGTATATTTATTTAGAAAAGAAAAAGTATTTAAATATATAAAAATTAAAGAAAATAATACTAAATGTTTGAAAGAACTTTTGGCATATTCAGTGCCTATGATTCCAAATGTGTTATCATGGTGGATTGTAAATGCATCTGATAGGACAATTATTGTATATTTTATTTCTGCAGCAGCAAATGGAGTATATGCTATATCATGTAAGTTTTCTAATGTTTTAAATAGTATTTTTTCTATATTCAATTTATCATGGCAAGAAACAATATCATTGCATATAAATGATGAAGATGCTAGTAACTTTATATCCTCAATGATGTCAAAAATATTTTGCTTATTTATTATGGCATCATGTTGTATTATTGGTTTAATGCCATTGATTTTTAATATTGTGATTGGTGAAAACTATAACGAAGCATATAATTATATTCCCATATTGTTAATAGGAAATATTTTTAGTGTCCTTGTTGGTTTATTAGGTGGAGTATATGTTGCAAATAAGATGACAAAAAAGGTTGCTTCAACTACAATTATTTCTGCAATTATTAATATTGTTATTAATATATGTTTTATAAAAAAAATAGAATTATATGCAGCATGTATTTCAACTGTAATTGCATATTTTGTAATGATGATATATAGATATTTTGATGTCCAGAAATACATAAAAGTAAAGTTATATGGGAAAATGATAGTTAAGTATGTAACTATATTAATAGTTTGTTTAACTTTATATTATATGAAAATAAAAATACTCTCATTAATTATCACACTTATTTCAATATTGCTTTATTTAAAAGATAACAAAACTTTTTTATTAGAAACTATAAAAAAAATAAAAAAATAAATATATATTTTTTTGTTTAAGAATATCGTCATTTTTCGACAATATTTTTTTCTTTTTGCTAATTTTTTAGAAAAAATTAAATAAATTTGTAAAAAATAGTGAAATTATAAGAAAAAAGAATATATAATGCATCACAAGTAGAAGTTATGTGGTGTTAAGATAGATTTTGGACACGAAAGCGTAGAGATGTTATATATAGTTTTATACGATTGGAAAGGAGTGTTCAAAATGGCAAAAATAAGAGTTATGACGAAGAATTTAAAAAGATGATAGTTGAATTGTATGAAAGTCATACAACAACAGCAGCAAACATTGTACGTGAATATGGCATAGGAAGTGCAACATTATATAAATGGGTTGGACAATATAGAAAGATTCAAACACCAGATGGTGAAATAACAAATAATAAAGAAATCAAAAAATTAAAAAAAGAAATAAACGATTTAAAGATAGAAAATGAAATATGTAATAAAGTTAATAGTGAAAGTAAGGAAAATTTGTTAAATCAAGAATTTCAAGCAAATGAATTAAGGGAAAAAATGGTCTCAGATATAACATATATTTATGTAAAAAATTATAGTTGGATATATTTAGCAACAGTTGAAGATTTGTGTAGTAGAGCAATAATAGGACATAGCTATTGAAAAACAATAGATGCAGATTTAGTAATAGAAGCGATAAAAAACGCACAAAAGAAAGGAAAGTTTAAAGAACAAGCGATATTTCATAGTGATTTAGGTAGTCAAAATACATCAAATAAAGTTGAAAAGTATTTGAAAGAGCTAGGATTAAGGCATTCATATAGTAAAAAGGGTTACCCTTATGATAATGTATGTATTGAAAGCTTCAATGCCATATTAAAGAAAGAAGAAGTAAATTTAAAAGAGTATGGAACATTTGAGGAAGCAAAAATGGTATTATTTGAATCTATAGAAGGATGATATAACAGAAAAAGGATACATTCAGCAATAGGATATCTAATACCTTATGAAATAGAAGAAATGTCGGTGTAAAAATTACACGCTTTTGTGTCCAAAAACTTGACATAGATCCACTTCATTATGGTTCTATTTACCTAAATATATTGTCAAAGTAAAAATAAGGGAATTAAATATATTTAAACACTTAAAGCCAACTATAATGTTATTCATACCACAAATAGCAATACAAGTATATACTTTATTGGATAAAACAATGATAGGAACTATTATTAGTGATAAATCAGAGGTTGGATATTATGAACAAGCCCAGAAAATTGTAAAAACTGCTTTAACAGTTATTACATCACTTGGAACTGTAATGATGCCAAGGATTGCTAATACATATTCAAATGGAGATAAAACAAAAGTAAAAGAATATATGTATAAGTCATTTAATTTTGTATTTCTACTGGCATTTCCATTAATATTAGGTTTAATATCTGTTTCTGACTCATTTGTTCCGGTATTTTTTGGAGATGGTTATGAAAGAACAAGTCAGATAATAAAAATAATATCACCTATAATATTATTTATTGGATTAAGTAATGTAACTGGTACACAATATTTGTTACCAGTAAAAAGACAAACAGAATATACTCTTTCTGTTGTTGCTGGTGCAATAGTAAACTTTATTATGAATTCAATCTTGATACCAAGGTTTGGAGCACTTGGAGCATCAATAGGAACAGTCATTGCAGAATTTACAGTCACATCAGTGCAAATATATTTTACAAGGAAAGATTTTGAATGGAAAGAAATATTAAAAATGAGTGTAAAATATATTGTCTCTGCATTGATAATGTTTGCTGTATGCATATTATTTGATAAAGTAATTAAGAGCAACTCATTGTCTACTATTTTGCAAATAATATTTGGAGCAATTTCATATTTTGTATGCTTGTTAATATTAAAGGATAAAATTATTATAGAAATTATTAATGTATTAAAGGAGAAGATAAAAGTTGGAAAAAGCAAGAATTAGAAAAATTGATATTGCAAGAGGAATTGCAATGATTTGCATTATGTTAGGACACACAGGGAATAATTATATTGTAAAAGTTGTATATACATTTCATTTAGCTATTTTTTTTCTTATTTCAGGATATTTCTTTAAAGAGAATAAAAATGATAAAGAATTCATTAAAGAAAAAATAAAAAGATTATTGATTCCTTATTTTGTGGTAGCTCTATTTTTAATTTTTATTGACTTAATGAAAGCGACGATAAAGAATAATTTCCAAATTGAAAACATATTAGATTGGATAAAAGCCACATTATATGGGGCAGGATTGGGAGTACAGACACCATTTGGAAAAGTAAAAAATATTGGAGCAATTTGGTTTTTATTAGCGACTTTTTGGAGTGAATTATTTCTAAAATATATTTTGAAAATAAAAAACAAAATAATCCAACCAATGGTTGTTATAGCTATATTTATAATAGGATATTATTCTAATAAATTGTTATTTTATTTTCCATTTAGTATTCAATCAGGATGTTTTGCTTTATTATATATGTATATAGGATATCATATAAAAAAATTCAATGAAAAATACTTTGATATTATTAATAATCATGGTCTTTCAATTGATAAGAAAATAATTATCATTTTTTTAGCATTAGGTATGTGGCTATGGATGGTAATTAACTATAATGGTTTTGTAATTTGTAGTTTGGAAATAGGAAATGGATTTGCTGATATTATAGGATCTTTGTGTGGTTGCTATTTATTAATGCTGATAAGCGAATTTATTGACAGAAAATTAGAAAAAATATCTGAAATTTTATCTTTCTATGGAAAATATAGTTTGCTGTTTTTATGTATACATTTAGTTGAACTTGATTTTTTTGGATACAGAAAATTATTTAGTTATATTACTAAAGGAGTAGCAACTTCTGGTGGATTATATCTTACATATGTAATAATTATGAAATTAATAATTATTACATGTTTACTATTAATAGCAACTAGAGTAAAATTAATTAGAAAAATATTTGGATATAAAGTATATGAAAAATAAGTTACATATAGATTATATTTTATAAAAGCAAAAAATAAAAATATTTTAGGAGAAGAATTGAGATAAATTATGAAATATGAGTATTTAGTAGTAGGTTCTGGCCTATTTGGTAGTATATTTGCTTATGAAGCAAATAAAAAAGGAAAAAAATGTCTTGTTATTGATAAAAGGCCTCATATAGGAGGAAATATATACACTGAAAATGTTGATGGTATTAATGTACATAAATATGGTGCTCATATTTTTCATACAAGTAATAAAGAAGTGTGGGATTATATTAATCAATTCGCCGAGTTTAATAGATACACAAACTCTCCAATAGCTATTTATAAAAATGAACTTTATAATTTACCGTTTAACTTAAATACTTTTTCAAAAATGTTTAATTTAGTAACTTTGCAAGATATAGAGGAAAAACTTGATGAAGAAAGAGAAGAAGGTTTAGCAAAATTAAATGGAAGAGCTCCATCAAATTTAGAAGAACAAGCCATTTCTTTAGTTGGAACAACTGTATATGAAAAATTAATAAAAGGATACACGGAAAAACAATGGGGAATGTCGTGTACAGAACTCCCACCATCTATTATAAAAAGGCTTCCTGTGAGAATGGTTTTTGACAATAATTACTTTAATAATAAATATCAAGGAATTCCAATTGGGGGATATACACAAATAATAGAAAAAATGTTAAATGGTATAGAGGTTAGATTAAATTGTGACTTCTTTGAAAACAAAAGTGAACTAGAAAATATAGCAAACAAAATTATTTTTACAGGAGCAATAGATCAATATTATGACTATAAATTTGGCTATCTAGAATACAGAAGTGTAAGATTTGAAACAGAAGAATTAAATGTAGACAATTATCAAGGTAATGCTGTAATAAATTACACAGATAAAGAAGTTCCATACACAAGAGTAATTGAGCATAAGCATTTTGAACAAGGAAAAGAGCTAGGAAATGAAGTTACATCAGGACCGTCTGTTGGAAAAACAATAGTATCAAGAGAGTACTCTGACAAATGGGATCCTAGCAAAGAGCCATATTATCCTATAAATAATGAAAAGAACAATACATTATATGAAAAATACAAAGAGTTAGCAGATAGAGACAAAAAAGTTATTTTTGGTGGCAGACTGGGGCAATATAAATATTATGATATGGACAAGGTAATAGAAGAAGCATTGGAATGCGTAAGGAGAGAAGTGAAATAAGGAAATCTTAAAAATATATTTGAGCTATAATTGCTAAAAAAGCATAGCAATTATAGCTCAATTTATAAGTTTAATTTTTTATTCCAATTTAATCCTATTTTATCCTATTATATTGAAAAAAAATAGTAGTGAAATAAAATATTAATATATATGATTATAAAATGAGAAAGGAATATTAGAAGATATGCTTAATCTTGATATAAAAAATTGCTATGGAATAAAAAAACTTGAAACTAATAAAATTGTTTTTAATAATAATAATAACATAGCTTTTATATATGCTTCAAATGGAGTAATGAAAACATCATTTACAAAATTATTTGATGATATTTCAAAAGGAGAAGAATCAAAAGACCAATTGTACCCACAGAATAAAACAACATATAAAATTAACTTTTTTAATGAACGATATTCTAATGATGATTTAAAATTACATGATAATATATATGCATTGAAATCCTTTGACGATACTTATTTTCCTGAAACTGAATCTGTTGCACTAGTACTTGACGATGATAATGTTAGAAAAGAATATGCAGATATTACTAATTCTGCAAATGCTCTTACTAAAGAACTATTTAGTAATCTAAGTTCATTGTCTGGGTTGAAAGCTAATGAGATAGAAGAAAAAATAAAATTAGATTTTAATCTTCCAAGTGAAACAACTAACCTTGCAAATATATTTGAAAAAGTAAAATCTGAGTCAGAAAAAAGAATGAAAATAAATAATTATAATCTTAAATATAGTGATTTATACAATGTTAAGACGGAAAAAATATATAAAGATAAACAGGTTATAGGACAAATTGAAGAGTATTGTAATTATTTGAACAAGGTTTTTAATGAAAGCGATATCAATTTTTTATCTCAGAGCTTTACTGATTATAACGCAAATGAACTTTCAAAATCATTTGCAAGTAATAATTTGTTTGATGATGGTAGAAAAATTGTTTTAAAAGATGAATCAAATATTACTACATTGGAACAATGGGATAAAAAAATACAAGAACAAATGGATAGTATTAATGATTCTAAAGATACAAAAAAACTTATTCAATTTTTAAATAAAAAATTAAATGGCAATCTTGAAACAAGAAAGTTAAAAGAAATTTTACTAAAAAATAGCATCTATTCCTTTTTTTAGAAATATTAATGAATATTTACAAGAAAACGATAAAAGTATAGAGTTGATAAATTTTTTACATATAAAAGAGAAAACTAAAAATTTAAAATTATCAGATATTAGAAATTTTTTACCTGGGAACTTGAAGGATAAAATTCATATAAAAAATAATGAAAATTATCTTACTGTATTAGTGGAATGTGCAGAGTATTTAATTCAACAGTCAGAAGAACAAATTAAATTAGAAAATAAAATTGTTCTTTCTATTGCAATAAGATTAAAATTTGAAGAGTTTTTACTTGAAATTGCAGAAAATAATGATATAAAAACTAATGATATAAAAACTAATCAAACCCGAAATTTATATGAAAAGGTGAAAGAAAAATTAAATGGACAACAAAATAAAATAGCAGAAGATGTAAATATTATTACTCCAGAATACATACATATCAATAGTTTTATGTTTGAACCCCTAATAGATATTTCAGATTGGAAACTAAAACAATTGTATAAAAATGTAAAAAATATAAAAAACATATAAGAAATTAGTTTGTAGTATATATAAGAGAATGCTTAATATAGTAATAAGCATTCTCTTATGTTTTAGAAAGTGGAATTTATAATGTTAACTGGATTGAAGAATCTGGACTAGTTGTTTCACAGGTTGCGGATTTTAAAAATGGAAAAGTATATGCTTTTATGACATGGCCTGATGAAATAACAATAACTATTTTACACTATTTTTTTACCAATTTCTCTTGCATTTTTTATCTATATATGTTAAAATAAAATTACCTATTAGGTAATCGACAAAAAGAAAGGAGCAAAATTGCAACTAGTATTTCTTGATGAAAAAGTGCAAAGGATAATGAAATTTAGATAAATATTATGCAATATCAATAAGTGCTAATTATAGGCTAATAGTTGAGCCAATGAATTCAAAGCTTGATATTGAAAGTTTAAAAGAATGTAAAATGTTAAATATAAAAGGAGTTTTAGAATATCATGATGGAAAAAATGAATGGATTATCCCTTGATTTAATTATACATCCAGGGGAAACTATAAAAGAAGTTCTTGAAGAGAAAGAAATGAGTCAAGAAGAATTAGCTATAAGAACAGGCTTTTCTCCAAAACATGTTAGTGAGGTTGTTAATGGCAAAAAAGGAATTTCACCTTCATTTGCTAAAAGCCTAGAATATGCATTAGGTTTGCCTACAAGTTTTTGGATTAATCTTCAAGGAAAATATGATAAAGAAATACTTGAATATGAGGAACAAGAGAATATAAATAAAGAAGAAATTAATATTACAAAAAAATTAAAAGATTTAATAAAATATGCAAAAAAATTAAACATTATTAGTAAAAGTGAAAACATTGTCTCAGAAGTAATAGATTTAAGAAAGCTTTGCAATGTTAAAAATTTAGAGTACATTTCTAATTTAGAAGCAAACCAAGTGGCATACAGAAAGTCAAAAACAATTGATACTGATTTTTATGTTTTATATGTTTGGATAAGAATATGCGAAATTATGGCTGACAGAACAAAGATAGATGATGAATATAATGAAAATAAATTAAGATCAAATATTTCAAACATAAAAAATTGCATGTTTTTAAATGTGAATGATGCAATGAAAAATTTAAAAAGTATTTTTGCTAGTTGTGGAATTATTTTTCAGGTTGTAAAAAATTTTCAAGGTGCTCCAGTTCAAGGTTTTATAAAGAAAAATGATGATAGAATCATTTTAACAATGACTATAAGACAATCGTATGCTGATGTATTTTGGTTTACTTTATTCCATGAAATAGGACATTTATTAAATGGAGATATTGATAATAAACAATATATAGATTTTGAAAACTCAGAATCTGATATGGAAGATAAAGCAGATGAATTTTCAAAAGAAACTTTAATAGATGAGAAAGATTATGAAGACTTTATAAATAAAAATGAACTTACAGAAACTAGTATTATTAAATTCGCAAAAGAGCAAAATGTTGCGCCATTTATAGTAGTAGGTAGGATTCAAAAAGAAAGAAACGATTATAAAATGTTCAATAAATTGAAGGTGAGATATAAATGGGAAAGTTAGAAATAAATAGTAAAGAAAATTATTAATAAAAAATAGTTGGAAAGGGGTTATAAGATGAAAAGTGTTGCAATTATTTTAGAAAATGGTTTTGAGGAGATTGAAGCAATTACTCCTTATGATTTATTAAATAGAGCAGGAATAAAATGTGATTTGGTAAGTACAAAGACAAATGAAGTTACAGGAGCTCATGGAATTAATATTGGAGCAAAACTTATATCATCATTTGATAATTATGATATGATAGTTCTTCCAGGAGGAATGCCAGGTGCTAAGAATTTATCGGAGAACGAGATTGTTTTAGACGCAATAAATGATTTTGCTGATAAAGATAAATTTATTGCTGCTATTTGTGCATCTCCTGCACTTGTATTGACTAAAACTAATGTAATTGAAGGCAAAAAGGTAACATGCTATCCAGGAATGGAAGAAAATTTTAAAAATTCAGATTATCAAAATAAAAAAGTAGTAGTTGATGGGAAAATTATAACAAGCCAAGGACCTGCTACATCAATCGATTTTGCACTTGCCCTAATTGAAGCATTAGGGGGAGATGCAAAAAGTGTAAGTGATGGAATTTTGTATTAATTAAATAGATTATGCGTTAAAATTAAATGAAATATAAATATAAGATGATATCTAGACTTTGTTTAAAAGTTTTTTCTATAACTTAATAAGATATAAGATATGCAGACTTTGCATAAAAGTCTGCTCTTTTTTATTTATATATAAATGTTTCAAACTTATGTTTAAATATTTCATATGTATTGATTATAATTAAATTTTATGTTAAAATACTAGATAAATTAGAGGAAAAACTGAGAAAAATCTGAAGAAAAACTAAGAAAAAACTGAAGTGAGAGCTGAAGTGAAAATTAATAAAAAAGGAAGATTGATATGGGCTTTTTTGATAAACTTAAACAAGGTCTTGAGAGGACAAAAATTGCTTTTAATTTTAAGAAAATTGAAGATGGGGTTTTTGATTCACTTGAAGAGGAACTAATTGAAGCAGATGTTGGGTTAGAAACTTCTGAAAAGATTATTTGGGAATTGAGAGAAAAAGTTAAAAAAGATAAAATTATTGAAGTTGATGATGTAAAAAAAGAGCTAAAAAATGAATTGATAAATGAATTTAGTGGACTAGATTCAAGATTAGATATAGAAAATAAGCCAGCTGTGATTTTAATGATAGGTGTGAATGGCGCTGGTAAGACTACATCAATTGGAAAGATTGCAAATAAATACATAAAAGATGGAAAAAGAGTACTTGTTGCAGCTGGAGATACTTTTAGAGCTGGTGCTGTGGAGCAATTGGAAGAGTGGGCTAATAGAGCAAATGCAACGTTAGTAAAAGGTAAACTTGAACAAGATCCTGCTTCTGTAATATTTGATGCTTGTAAGAAGGCTAAAGAAGAGAATTATGATATATTAATTTGTGATACTGCTGGAAGATTGCAAAACAAAAAGAATTTAATGGATGAGCTTAAAAAAATAAAAAAGATTATTGATAGAGAGCTTCCAGATTCATCAAAAGAAACGGTTTTGGTTCTTGATGCTTCAATAGGTCAAAACGCAATTTCCCAAGTTAAAGCATTTAAAGAGTGTACGGGAATTACTGGACTAGCTGTTACAAAAATTGATGGAACTGCTAAAGGCGGGATAATTATTAGACTAGCTAGTGAATACAAAATACCAATTAAATTTATTGGCGTTGGAGAAAAAATTGACGATATGGAACAATTTAGTGCAGAAGATTTTGTTGATGCAATTGTTAGCTAAACGATAGAAAATGAATAAAGCGTAATGCTAATAATATAAAATAACTGTAATAAAATTAAAAAATATACATAATTAGATGTTATGGATTGGAGAAATTTATGAAAAAAAATGAAAATGATATAACAAATAATAATGCAATAGAAAAAAATAATGATGTAACAGAAGAAAACAATAAAAATAATAAAAGCCGTAAAAACTATAATAGAACTGTGAGAAAAAGAATAGTTACAATAGTTTCAATTATTGCAATTATAATTGCGTATATTTCTTTAAGAGGCAGCTATTTGGAGACACAGGAAATTGGTAATGAATATTTGAATGTGTTTTGGAGAAATGCGGCATATTCGTCATTAACATTTATTATTAATTTTATTTTTGTATTCTTTTCGTTTTATTTGATAAATAAAACGATGAGAAAAGGGCTTAAAGTATTTTTTGATGAAGAGAAAAAGGAGGTACCAAGATTTCCTAATAAATCGGTGTCATTTATTATTGCTCTTATTACTAGTGCAATTAGTACTCCTTTGATGATAAAAAAATTACTATTATGCTTTAGTGGATCAAAGTTTGGTGTAAAAGATCCAGTGTTTAACTTAGATGTTTCATTTATGGTATTTATTAAGCCTTTTGTTGAATTTATTTTAATATATATTATTGTAATTATTTTAGCAACATTAGCTTATGCGATTTTGTATTCAATTATTATTTTAAATAAAAGTTTTAATGGAATATCAAGAGAAACGATAACTAAATGTAATTTACCTGGCAGAATCTCTTCAAGAGTAAAATTGTTTTCAGTGTTAGCGGGATTGATTGTTATAGTCTTTATGGTTATGGGAATTGGAAATGAGAAGTTTATGGGAATAAGCTTGTCTGATGGCACGAATTTTTCAATTTATGGTGCAGGAGTTGTTGACATAAGAATTAAATTAATTGGGTATGCGATTCTTGCGGTTTTAACGACTTTTTCTATTCAAAAAATATTTAGGGCAGTAAAAGAAAGAAGCACAAGAAGAGCAGTTGGTTATATTTTTGTCGTTCCAGTTTATTTGATTATTTTAGCCATTGTTTTATCATTATATCAATTGATTTTCATTGGTAAGGATACACTTGCTTCAAATCAAGACTATATAAAAGAGAACATTAATTATACAAAGCAAGCTTATAACATTCAAATTGATGAACAAACAATAGATGATACAGGAACTTTAACAAATGAACAGATTAGCAAAAATTCTAATTTATTAAATAATATTGGAATTGTAAGTTCAGAAAATGTTATTCAAGACTTGCAAAATGTACAAAATTCTAAGGGGTATTATTCATACAGAAATACTCAAATAGAGAAGTATAACATTAATAATAAACCAACATTAGTTTACGTTACCCCTAGAGAAATAGAGAGTCAAAATACAACATATTATAGTAAGACATACCAATATACACATGGATATGGAGCAATTTTGACTTTAGCTGGTTCAACTGATGATAGTGGATATTTGAAGAGCTATAATAAAGACATAAAAAACTCTATTTCTGAACCTGTTAAGATAACTCAACCACAAATTTACTATGGTATTGAAACAAACAACTCAGCTGTAATAAATAGTGATGAAGATGAGATAGATTATATTGATGAAGATACTAATAAGGAAGTAAAAAAATCTTATGATGGAAATGCAGGATTAAGGTTAGGCGTAATTGACAGAATTATTTTAGCAATGAAGGAAAGAGATGCTCAATTAGCATTTTCAAATTCAATGACTAAAAATAGTAAGATATTAACAAATAGGAATATAATAAACCGTGCAAAATCTATAATGCCATATTTAAAATATGATAGTAATCCATATTTGGTAATTGATGATAGTGGTAAAGAATATTGGGTACTTGATGCATATACATATTCTGATTATTATCCATTTGCACAAAGATCAAATTTAACAGATTTAGAGGAAATAAATTATATACGTAATTCTGTAAAGGTAATTGTTAATGCGTATGATGGAACAATGAAATATTATATTACTGATAGAAATGATCCAATAGTAATGGCATATAATAAATTATATCCAACTTTATTTCAGGGCGCTAGTGAAAAAATACCTGAGGATATAAGTAAACATTTTGTTTATCCAAAAATGTTGTTTAATTTACAGTCATCAATTATAAATGTTTATCATAATATTAAGCCAGAAGTTTTGTATAGAGGAAACGATATTTGGCAGATTTCTGAAACCACAGTGTCTGGTAAAGAGGAGAGTATGAAACCATATTATTCGATGATAAAGAATACTAAAGGTGAAGAAGAATTAGGGATAATAGTTCCATATTCAAATTATAAGAAACAAAATTTGATTGCATATTTGGCTGGTATTTACGAAGATGGCAATGCTAAATTAATTTTGAAGAGATTTTCTTCAGATAGTAATGTTATGGGACCTGTTCAACTTGAAACACAAATAAATCAAGATGAAACAATTTCACAGGAAATTGCAAGTTTGAATACCACAGGTGCTAAAATTACTAAAAATATGTATGTGGTACCAATTGATAATACTGTTTTATATGTTGAGACGATTTATCAGCAACTAATCAATGAAACATCTCAAAAGCCAATGTTAAAAAGAGTTGTAGTTGCATCAGGTGATAAAATTGCTATTGGAAATAATTTGAATAGTGCATTACAGAACTTGTTGTCAAAATATGCTGTAAATATTGAAGTTAAAGATAATGAAAATAAGAATGATTTAATAAATGGAATAATAAAAGCTAATCAAAACGTTAAAAATTCTTCAAAAAGTTCAGACTGGACATTGTTTGGAGAAGATATGCAAAGATTAACAACTCTTATTGACCAATTACAAAATACTATTGAGAATGAGGAAAAGGCTAACCAAGTTACAGATAACAATGTTGCTCAAAACGTTACTCAAAACGATATGCAAAATGAAACCCAAAATGAAACTAAAAATGATGTGAAAAATTAAACCTTGTATAAATAAAAAAGGAAAGGAATAATGAAAAAAATGAATGTTCCAAATAAATTAACAGTTATAAGAATATGTATAGTACCAATTATTGTAATAATTTCTTTAATTAATATACCTGGGGAATTTTTGGGAATACCAATTGAATATTGGCTAATGGATATTTTGTTTATTATTGCTTCAATAACAGACAAATTAGATGGTGATCTTGCAAGAAAGAATAATCAAGTAACGAATTTTGGAAAATTTCTAGACCCAATTGCTGATAAAATTCTTGTTGTATCTGCTTTTATAATTCTTGTTGGTGAGCAAAAGCTACCAACGTGGGTGCCAATAATTGTAATATTTAGAGAGTTTGTGGTTTCTGCATATAGGCTAATTACTGTTCAGTCAAATGGAAAGGTAATTGCTGCAAACAAATGGGGCAAAATAAAAACAGCTTTTCAAATGGTTGCTATAATTATGGCATTTATAGATAAATATCCATATGGAGCAATATTTACAACGCAAATGAGTACATTTAGTTTTGTATGGAATTTGGTTGTCACAGTAATTATGACATTCAGTGTAATTGCAACAATATTCTCAGGATATGAATATTTGAAAGGTGGAAAAGATTTAATTTTTAAAGATATGTAAAATAGATTTAAATGATAAAATATAAAAAAATGTAAAAGTGATTTAAATAACTAAAATAACTAAAATAAATTTTAAAAATATGAATTAATAGAAAAGATTAAATTTAAATAGATAGGATAAAGGGTTGGGCGATGGAAGGTAAATATACATTTGAGCAATTTAATGAAGATTTAAATAATGGTTATAAGGTTTTGTATGATTATGTAAGAAACAGATATATGGTGTACAAGGTTAATGAAGATTGCTATATGATTGAACTTGTAGAGCAGAAGTCTAGAAATCCAGTGCCTGCAAAATCAATGGTTACTTTTAAAGCTGTAAAGCAAATGTTTCCATTTTTTACAGATCTGGAATATAAATCTGATAGTGCAAAATAGCAATATACATTTGCCTTTATTAGGAATAATCTAATAAAGGCAAAAATGATTTGGTAATCCAATTTTAATGAGGAGTTTTTGTGATGGCTGAAGAAAAAGAAAATAAAGATGAAGAAGATGAGGAAAAAGAATATTTAATAGAGGATGCTGAAGCAAATTGTAACAATAAAGAATTTATGTTACAGGCACTAAAGGATAAGGCGTGGTGGGTACTTGCGTATGCAAGTGATAAGCTACATTCAAATAAGGAATTTATGCTTGAGGCCGTAAAAGCAAATGGTCAGTTATTGTATTATGCAAGCAGTGAATTAAGAGATGATAAAGATGTAGTAATGGAAGCGGTAAAGAATAAATGGCTTATAGTAAAGTATGCGAGTAGAAGGCTAAGAGGAGATAAAGATATTGCTTTGACTGTTTTAAAACAAAGCCCAAAATCTCAAATTTATTTAACAGATGAAATAAAGCAAGATCCTGAAGTTGACGCAATAATTAATCCGAAAATAGAGGAAGGCTAACTTTAAGCTATTGTAAAAAGGTAAATGTTAATTTAAATTTAAATGTAAATATTAAAATTATTAACAAAGGAATAAAAAATATGAAAACTAACAAAGGTATAACACTAATAAAACTTTTATTAATTATTTTTATAATGATTGTATTATGCAGTTTGATTTTTATATTCTTTTTAACAGATATTTCGCAATGTACTGATATATTCTTTAAAAATATAACACACCAAATAGATTTATCCACAGAAATAAAAGAAAATGAGACATTATTAGGCATTACAGATGTGGAAGGTGAAGGATTAATAATAAAAATCTTAGATGGAAAAGATATGATTCATCAAGAAGATTTAATTATTATGATTGATGAATTAAAAAATGCGGGTAGTCAGGCGATATCTATAAATGAACAAAGAATAACAAACTCAACATATTTATATTGTGATGGCTCAGTAATATTGCTAGATGGAGAAAAAATTGGAAATCCGTTTACAATAAAAGCAATAGGAAATAAAGAGACCCTATATGGTGCAATTACAAGAAATAAAGGATATGTTTCAATTTTAAAAAAAGATGAAATAGAAGTAAATATTGATAAAAGTGATGATATAAAAATATGCAAGACTAAGAATAATAAATTAATTAATTATGCTAATGGTAAAAACAGAATAGAACAATTAAGAGTATCCAATCAATTGGTAGGAAAATCTGATGTTAGAGGTAAAGGCATTGAAATTATTATTAACGAAAATAAATCAAAACTATCGGCTTTAGCTTTTTTACAAATCATAAATGACTTAAACTGTGGAGGTGCAAAAGCAATTTCCATTAATGGAAATAGAGTTGTTAATGCTACTGATGTAATGGATATAAGTAATACTTATGTATTATTAAATAGTATTCCAATAAAATCACCTTTTGTTATTAAAGCAATAGGAAATGTAAAAGATTTGGAAACGGTTTTGTATAGTAATAATTCTCAATATAATAAAATAAAAAGCAAGGGAAATCAAATAGAAACTTATGAATATATAAATTTAGAAATTGGGAAATATATACAAAAGAGAGATAAAAACAAAATGGATATTTCGTATTTAGTAAAATAATTTTTCAAAATGATTGACAATGGTTAAATTTTTATTATATAATTGCGGTAACATTTTAAGAGGAGCAGTATATAAATGGCGAACAACAATGTATTCTTTTCAAAAGGAATAGATTACATAAATATGACAGATGAACAATTAATAAAATTGGAGAAAAAACACGACGAGGTTGCTGCAGATGTTCTTATAGAAAGATATAGGGATATTGTGAATGCCAAGGTTTCAAAATATTATATTGCAGGTGCAGAAAGGGACGATATTATTCAGGAAGGACTGATTGGGTTATTTAAGGCAATTAAAAATTTTGACCTTAGTAAACAAAAATCTTTTAAAACATTTGCAAATTTATGTGTCGAAAGGCAAATTATTACGGCTATAAAAGGATCGAATAGACAAAAACATATGCCTCTTAATTCTTATGTTTCTTTAACTGATAATAGTTATGAAAATAGTGAAGGGGATGTGGAAAGTCAACTTTTAGATGTGATTAGCTCTAATGATACTGAGGATCCTTTAGAAACTGTTACAAAAAACGAATATTATGATAATGTAAAAACAACGATAAATAAGTCTTTAAGTAATTTTGAAAAAGAGGTTTTGAATAGATATATTGAAGGAGAAAGCTATATTCAAATAGCCAAAAGTTTGAATTCTCCTGTCAAATCTGTTGACAATGCTATACAAAGAATTAGAAGAAAAACTGCAAAAAATATAGAAAATATGACATAGATACTAGAAAAATATTGAAGATAAACTATAAGCCTTACAAATAACATAAAAAATAACATAAAAAATGACATAAGCTCTATTGACTAATGAGATATAAGAATTGATAGAGCTTATGGCAGAAATAAAAATATATGCTAACTTAGCTCAGTTGATAGAGCAGCTGATTAGTAATCAGCAGGTCGTCGGTTTGAATCCGACAGTTAGCTCCAATGACGAATCTGTTCGAATTTTCTGAGCAGAGATATAAATATCATTCTGAAAAAGGATGGTATTTTTTGTTGACTAGCATACAGAACTTGATATAAATAAAATATGTAGATAACAAAATATGTATTTACATTTTTAAATTTATATTGTAAAATAAAAAAGATTTTAAATAAAAAGTGAATTTTGGAGGATAAAATGTTTAAGAAATATTTATTAGTTTTTTTGATTTCAATGGTACCGCTTATAGAATTAAGAGGCGCAATACCTTATGCTGTAGGATTTAATTTAAATATGTGGATTGCATATGCAATAGCGATATTGGGGAATATGGTTCCAGTGCCAATTATATTTTTCTTTGCACGTAAGGTGTTAGAATGGGGAAAAGATAAAAAGATAATTGGTAAATTCTTTACATTTTGTCTTGAAAAGGGAGATAAAGCTGGGAAGAAATTGCAAGAAAAAACTGGAAGGGGAGTTTACTGGGCATTGTTTTTGTTTGTAGGAATTCCTGTACCTGGAACTGGAACATGGACAGGAACTTTAGCAGCTAGTTTGCTTGATTTAGATTTCAAAAAGAGTGTATTTGCAATAGTTTGTGGAGTTGTTCTTGCAGGAGTAATTATGGGAGCTGCATCATTAGGTTTATTTAGCGCTATTGGAGTTAGATAAAAAACGAATAAAATATAAAACATAAAATATATTGTATAGAATGTAAGATTTAAAATATTAAGCAAATTTTTTGTTGAGGAGATTATGAATTTTAGTATAATTGCAAAGTCAAAGTTGCCTATAGATTTTATCAATGAATTAAATCATGATTTTACAGAAAGAAATGTTGATAAAATTCTAACTGGAATGAGTGAGGAAAGATATACAACTTTTAGAGTTAATTATTTAAAGAGTAATGAAAATGAAGTTGAAGATGAGTTATTGAAAAATGGAGTAGAGTTCGATAAATTAAGTATAACTGAAACTGAATGCGAAACTGATTCTGAAACCTACTTTAATTTTAATGCTTATGTTGTTTATAATAAAAATGAAAAAGACTTAAGCAAATTGAAAATTTATGAAGATGGAAAAATTTATGTTCAAAGTATATCTAGTATGATTCCTCCTATTATTTTGAGACCAGAGCCAGGTGAAAGAGTGCTAGATATGGCAGCAGCACCAGGTAGTAAAACTACTCAAATGGCTACAATGATGAACAATGAAGGTTATATTTTGGCAAATGAAATTGACAAGTTTAGATGTGAGAAACTTAAATATAACGTTGAAAAACAGGGTGCGAGTATAGTACACATTATAAACAAGGATGGAACACAACTATTTAATAGTGCTAAAAGTTTTGACAAAATTTTAGTTGATGCACCTTGTACTGGTGAGGGGAGATTTATTGTATCAAATAAAAAAACTTATGAACATTGGTCTCTAAAAATGCAAAAAGAACTTGTAGAAATACAGAAAAAATTGCTTTCAAATGCTATTAATCTTTGCAAGACTAATGGAACAATACTATATTCTACATGTGCTTTAAGTTTGGCAGAAAATGAAAGAGTAATTGATTGGGCACTGAAAAATTTTAATATTGACATTGAAAAGATATATTTAAATATTAATATCACCAGTTTTATTTTGAAAGGTAATAAAAAGGGATTAAGTGATGAAGTAAAAAATACAATAAAAATATTGCCAAATAAATTTTTAGAGGGATTTTTTGTCACAAAAATAAAAAGGCTACGGATAATTACAGCCAAAAATAAAAAGGCTACGGATAAAATGATATCCGTAGCTTGAAGGATTAAATAATGAAAATTAGTGCTAGCATCCTTATTATTATAATAAATAATATTATATCCAAAAAAACTCTAATAAGTTTTATTGATATTAATGAAACTAAATTTTTCATTACCATGCAAATGCCAATAATTATAAGTATTGGAATTACATGAATGCCTAATAGTACAATTAGTTCAATTATGCAAGCTAGCACAAATAAAATTAATAATGTATTTAACATAGAGTATCCTCCTAAAAAAGCATAGAACATTATGTTTACATATTTATTATAACATTTAAATAGAAATTTGTAAACGGGTATATGTTCATATAATATTTTATTGGTTAAGGTTTTATAATACATGATTGGAAAATGATGTAAAGGAGAAAATATAAAATGAAAGAAGAGTTTATAAAATTATTAAGAGAAACAAATAGAGATGGAACTGAAAATTTATTAAATTTTTTAGAAAAGTCAGATTTTTATACTGCACCTGCAAGTACAAGATTCCATGGCTGTGAAGAATCTGGGTTATTAAAACATAGTTTAAAGGTGTATGAAATTTTGGAACAGAAAGTTAAGAATTGTAGCATTAATTTGCAAGTACCAGAAGATACAATAAGAATTGTGGCTCTTTTGCACGATATATGTAAAACAAATTATTATACTGTGGATTACAGAAATGCAAAGAACTCACTAGGAGTTTGGGAAAAGGTACCATATTATAAGGTTGATGATACTATACCTTATGGGCATGGAGAAAAATCTGTGATGATGATTTCTGAATACATAAAGTTAACAAATGAAGAAAAGTATGCTATTCGCTGGCATATGGGCTATACAGAGCCAAAGGAATTATATAACACAATTGGAATTGCATACGCAAAATATCCATTAGCTTTATTAACACATGAAGCAGATTTAGAAGCAACTTACTTTTTTAATACATAAAAAATTATAGAAAAGAAAATAATATTTAGCATTTTTATACCCTGCTACTGGTTAATGGTTCATTGCATGATGTTTAATAAACGAGTAAAGGCGCGTAGCGAACAACGAGCGTAAGCGAGGCGAATGGACGATAAAACCTTGATTCGTGCAAAAAATCATTGAAATGATTTTTTGTCGCATCAGGGTAGCCTCGTCCAACAAGCCAACGAGTTATTAAACATCATGCACTGAACCTGCCCACCAAAAACGAACAACCTAAATTGCTTAGAAACATAAGCTTTTTAGGTTGTTTTATATTGAAAAGTAATGCAATAGTAATGCAGTAGATATTTTTTAGTTAATTTTTTGCATATATTCTACATATTTATCAACTTGTTCTTTCTTAAATTTATCAAATATAGTTGTATATGTATTTATTGTAGTTTGTATGTCTTTATGTCCTAATAATTTTTGTAATACTTCGGCAGGGACTCCAGCTTCTATCATTCTAGTTGCGTATGTATGCCTTAACATGTGTTGATTATATGTGCTTGTTTTGGAATGTATTTCCTTTTTATCTCTTTTTATTATATAGGGTTTAGTTCCTATATTTGCATTTGTGCATAATCTTTTAAAACGACTATTCATATTTGAAACACTAATAAATGAGCCATTGGGTTGTATAAAGATTAAGTTATATATGTTTAGTTTTGTATTGTTCAATGCGTGTTTTAATTCCGCTTCAAATAGAGAGTTAATAGGTATATCTCTAATAGAATTATATGTTTTTGTAGTATCTCCTAAAATAGGCTTTCCATCTTTATTTTTTGTAAGACTTCTTCTTATATGTATAACCTTTTCTTTAAAGTCTATATCCTCTCTTTTTAAAGCTAATATTTCTCCCATACGCATGCCAGTATATAAAGCAATAACAAAAATATCTCTATATTGTTCATTAGGTGTTAGTACATTTAAAAAGGCTTGTTGTTCTTCTATGCTAAATGCTTCTATTTTTTTATCTTCTTTTATTGATTTTGGCTTTTCTACATTAAGAAGCGGATTCTTTAATATATAATCTCTTTTTAATGCTTCTTTAAATATTCTTCCTAGCATTTCATAAATTTTGTCTATATATGAATTAGCATATATCTTTTTGTCATCTATAAAATTTTGTAGTTGTATATTTGTAGCTTTTTGAATTTTTATATCTTTTATACTGCTATTTTTTATTAAGTCGAGAGTGCCTATTTCACGTTTGTATGATGCTTCACTGATTTTGTTACGTTTAAACTTGTTTTCTATTATTTCTAAACCTAGTAAATATATAGTAGTGTTATTATTCTCAATAAAAGAACCTATGTTTATATCGTTTTTTAATTTTGTTACTCTAGCTTTAAAATCTTTTACAGTTTCGCTTTTCTTTTGTTTTAACGTTTTTCTTGTTCCATTATATACATATTGAAAAATCCAACATTTTAATTTTTCACTATAATATAATGAACCTTCTCCATTGCCTACTGATTTTGTTTTTTTGTTTCTTCTTTCCATAATAAAATCGCTCCTTTTTTTGTATTTACAAAAGCGATTTTTTATACTATAATTTTATATAGAAAATCACTTTTGATTTTTTAGGGATATATTTTTGTGCTAGCGGTCAACTATAATCAAAAATATGTCCTGCTTTTTTTATTTTCTAAAATCTTGTAACCACTTCATAAATTCTTCTTCTGTTTTTGTTTCTTCTTTTACTGCTTTTTTCCACTTGTTAGAATCTGTTCTAAAGTTATCAAAATTTTGTTTTAAATGTATATTGTTTGGATTTCTTTTTGCTTTCATTTGAAATGATTGATACACTTTTCTATATAAATTATACCAATCGTTTTCATCTTTTGTTCTATCTGTCCATGCTTTTTCTGCACCATATTGTTTACATGTTTTAGTAGTATCTTGTGGGGCTTGTCTGTCGCAATAATATGTTTCTATTCTGTTATATGTTATAAAGTATTTATTGCAGTTTTTACATTTTAATATAGAATAGTTATTTTTTATAAGTTCTAAAAAAGTAACTAGTATATAATCATTTATATTTAAGCATTGATAACTAAAACATAAGTACGGAGAATTTTCAGTTAAATGTTTGTTAGAAGTTCCTTTTGCTTTTAAACTAATTATTTGTTTTGGCAATATTACTTCTTCTGTTATTGACTTATCTAAATAATGTAAATACTTTTGTAATGGTGTTACAGTTGTAAAGTTATCATTTAAGTAGCAAAAATCTATAAGTTCTTTAAATTTATTATAAGTATTTAAAATTAATGTTAAATCCCTTTTAAGCTCATTTATATTAGTTTGACTTGATATATCGTTTATATCTATTATTTCTATACCATGAGAAGCGGTTGCTATATTAGATATAACTTTTTTACAATTATTCTCTGTTAAATTAGATATAATTTTATCATTTAAGATATTGTCCATATCTAAGGAAATAAAGCTTGTTAAATTTGCACCTAAAGAAAATTTTTTTCCATTAATTATTTCTATATTGTCTTTAGTGTCAAAACGAGTTTCTAGTAGCATTGTAGCACCTCCTTTCTTATTTTTTTTATAAACAATGTTATCAACTTAAAAAGATTTTTTAATTTGATATTGACAATATTCATCAAACAAGATATAATAACATCATTGATAACATAATCATAACATATTCTAAATACGTTGTCAAGTTCTAGGAGGTGAAAAATGGAAAACTTAGAAATAAGAAAAAAACTAAAGGAAAAAAACGTGTTTCAATGGCAAGTGGCTAAAAGTATGGATATATCAGAAATGACACTTGTAAGAAAACTAAGAGAAGAACTAACAGAAGAGGAAAAACAAAAGATATTATCTGTAATTGATAAAATTGCAGTAGAAAAGAATAATAAAAATAATTAGAAGAGGAGGAAAAGCAAAAATGACTTTAAATGTTAATACAGAAACAGAAATTGACTTAAACATAAAGAAGCTAAATGAAATGATAGAAAAAATAAAGTTGCTAGAAGATAAGTCAAAAATGCTTCAATTTATTACTATACGGCGAGTTTGCGAAGATTAGAGGTTGCAGTATCAAAACAGCACAAGACATATTTCGAGATAAGTCATTTCCTAGTGAAAACTACGGAAAGCATATTGTTGTAGAATTACAAGCACTTAAACAATGGTATCAAGTAAAAAGAGATAAAAATAATTGTGCTTAGTTACAAAAGGAAAGTGTATTTTATTGTCATATAGAAGCGGGACATTTAAACTAGTATTTCTTTTTGACAACTGTTTCTATGTGGCGAGTTGTTTACACTATAAAAATTTTAAATTGTTTACATAAAAGGAGGCGTGCAAAATGAACTATGAAAACATAGACTACGGAAGAATATACAGTTATTACATAGAAGATTATAAAATAAGAGGTAATGAATTTATTTGTTTATGTCCTTTTCATGATGAAGGAACTTCTTCATTTAATGCTAATTTAGAAACAGGAGTATATCATTGTTTTGGATGTGGAGCAAAAGGGAATGTTGTTACTTTTGTTGCAGAAATGGAAAATATTAATAACAAGGAGGCATGGAAAAAAATTGAAAGACTTAACAGATAAAAAATATACATTAGAAGAATATGCAAATGAAAAAAAATTGCCCCCAGACTTTTTAAAAGGACTAGGGCTAAAAGATACCGAATATAATAATGTTGCTATACCTTATTATAACATAGATAAGACCATAAATTCTACTAGATATAGAAATAATCCTTTAAGTAAAAAGAGATTTTACTGTCCAAAAGGAACAAAAACTGTTCCTTATGGCTTATGGAAAATACAAGAATTTACTAATGATTATATTATTATTGTAGAGGGAGAAAGCGATGCTCAAACATTATGGCTTTATGGAATACAAGCAATAGGAATACCACGGAGCAGATAATTTCAAAGAAGAGTATAAAAAATTGTTTGATAAGTTTGACAAAATTTATATTCATTCCGAGGAAGATGATGGAGCAAAAAAATTTATAAAAAATATAACTTCTATATTGCCTCGTGAAAAATGTTTTATAATTAATTCTAAGGAAGTACGGAGAAAAAGAAAAATTAGAAACAAAAGACCCCTCAGAATTACACATAAAAGGAATTTTTAATTTTGATAAATTGTTAGCAACTGCTAAACCAACTAAACATAAATGGAAGACTCCAGTTCCTATGGAAAATATAAAACCAACAAGTGTATTTCCTGTTGAATGTTTACCTAATAAAATTAGAAGATACATTGAAGCTGTTGCTGAACATACACAAACACCAGTTGACATGGCTTCTGTTGCAGTATTAGGTGTTGTTGCAACTGCAATACAAGGTAAATATGAAATTGAAAACAAGAAAGATTATACAGAGTCATTAAATTTGTACATCATAATAATTGCAATGTCTAGTGAAAGAAAATCTCCTACAATAAAATTAACGACAAAGCCTGTGTATAAGTATGAGAAAGAAGAAAATAAAAAAAGACAAGCAATAATGGATAAACAAAAACTTGAATTATTTATAAAGCAGAAACAATTAGAGGCACTGTCAAAAAATCCAGAAAAACTAGAGGAAGCTATTGTTCTACAAACTGAAATAAGGGAATTAGAAGAAAAACAAATAAAGCCATTAAGACTTATAGTTGATGACTGTACTTCTGAAGCATTAACCTCATTATTAGCAGATAATGATGGAAAAATTTCTCTTATATCAACAGAAGGTGGAATATTTGACATTTTAAATGGTAAATATTCCAGTTCAACTGCTTCAATTGATACTGTTTTAAAGGCATACTCAAGAGATACTATAAGAGTTGATAGAAAAGGCAGACCAACAGAAATTATAGAAAATCCAACTATGACAGTTTTATTATCAGTACAAGATAAAGTTTTAGAAGAACTAATGTCAAATGATAAATTTAGAGGAAAAGGATTAAATGCTCGTTTTCTATATTGTAATCCAATTTCTACAGTCGGAAAAAGAAAATATAAAACAGAAGAAATACCTGTTATTGTAGAAGAGGAATACAACAATATTATTAATAAATTATTAGAGATACCTCAAAAAGAAGAAACTACAATTTTAAAATTCTCTTTTGAAGCAGATAAGGAATTAGAAACTTTTTATAACTGGATAGAACCACAATTAAAAAATGAACTTGAGTTTATGGGAGATTGGGCAGGAAAATTATTCGGTGCTTGTCTAAGAATTGCAGGAATATTGCATTGTATGGAATATTCAAATATAGATAGTAGTTGTTTAGTTTCAGTAGATACTGTGAAAAAAGCAATAACTATTTCAAAATATTTTCTTGAACACTCAAAATATGCTTATATGCTTATGGGAGCAGATAAAGAAGTTGAAAAAGCAAAATATATATTGAATAAATTAGAAAAACAAGATAAGATGTCATTAAAACGAAGTGAAATATTTTCAATAAGTAGAAGTCCAAGCAGAAATATTAACAAGGTTGATAATATTGTTAAAGCACTAGACATTTTAGTAGAGTATGGCTATATTTTAGAGTTGGAAGCGGAAGAAAAAGCAGGAGCAGGAAGAAAAAAAGACATTGTTTTTGAACTCAATCCATTGTATTTCAAAAAGTAAAGAAGTATGTTGTAAATGTTATAAATGAATTAAATTATCTATTTATTACATTTACAACATTTATAACATAAAATATAAAAATTTTTAGGAGGTGTCCTAATGGCAAATGAACAAAATTTGAAGCCTTTAAATAAACGAACAAAGAGTGAACAAAGAGAAATTGCAAAAAGAGCAGGAATAGCAAGCGGAAAAGCAAGAAAAAGAAAAAAATACATAAAAGAAAACTTAGAAGAATTAATGTCAATGGATTTAAAAGATATAAAACTAAAAAGCAAAATGCTTGACTTAGGTATTGAAGATGATTTTAGTATTCAAAATGCTATAAGTTGTTCAGTTGTGCAACAAGTCCTCAATGGAAATTTAAAAGCCTTTAACATTATTGTGGATATGTTACGGACAAAATTGGAAAATTCGGAGATGATAAAGAACATATAGAGCGGAATAACATTTTTGTTTGATATTCCAACAAAGCTAAAAGAAAAAAAGGAATCAGACAAAAAAGAGTAAATAAGAAGCGGAAAATTACTTATATTATCTATTTATAAAAATAGCTTAAAATTGAACGTAGTGGCTTCTAAAAGTATAATAAACAATAAATAATATAAAATTTAAGATAGCATCTATTTGCTATCTTTTCGAGTATCATCTAAATTATTCAAAGCATATTCACAAGCTTGAATAACAAATCTTGAAAATGTAACATCTTGACCTTGTATTGCTTTTTCTATTTTATCAATTAAAGGAATTGGAAATCTTATTGTTTTATTTTCCGTTTCTTTCCTATTAGGCTTTATTTTAAAAGACATTTTTGCATTACCTCCTATACATAGATATTGTATTGCAAAAAATAAAATAAAAAAGCATTACAAAATGTATTGCATATCTATTAGCTTTTTGTTAAAATATATTTAAAGCATATCATAAGAAATAATAAAGTGGAAAAAGCAACTAATCTTCTATGTTTTCAAGTCCATATTCTAATATTTGGTTCACGACACTATTGAAACTTAAATTGTTCTTTTCAGCTAATGCAGTTATTTTATCAAAAGTTGTTCCACTAACTCTTATAGTTCTAGTTATTGTGTCATTTCTTTTTATGTCAGTTTTTATCTTTAATTTTTTCATTTCATCACCTAAAAAGAATTGTACACAATTATTATTACAAAATAAGTGTATAAATATGTGTACAAAAATAAAAATATATGCTAAAATAAATTTATAAGAAAAAGAGGGTATACAAAATGAACAAAATAAACGAAGATTTTAACATACCAAACTATATATTTGAAGAAATAGTAGAATATGTAGAACAAACAGCACAAGGTCGTTGTAGAACTATGAAATGGAACAATATAAAAAGTTTACTAAGACTAGCACAAGTGAACAATAGGTTATCAGAGCAACAAGTTAATCATATTATAAAAAATTATTGTCGAGAATAAAAATATATGTTAATATTATACTATAATTTGACAAAATATTACAAAAGAAAAGAGGTGTATATTGTGAAAAAATACAAAAATTATTTTAATTTTATTAAACATATTTATTGGAAAATTTTAAAAGCTCCACTCTATTTTTTATCATTCATAAATATAAAAATTATATAAAAAGGGGAAAAATAATGTTTAATTTATTAAAGAATAAAAAAGGTATTACTTTGATAGCACTTGTGATAACAATTATTGTGTTATTAATACTTGCGGGAGTTTCAATAAGTATGTTAACAAATAATAATGGAATATTAAATAAGGCACAAAAAGCGGTAAAAGAAACTGAGTTAGGACAGAAAAAAGAAAACGAAATACTTAAGGGAATAGAAAACACTATAGATGATGCATTAAAAGGAATAAATGGGGAAAATACTTCCAAGGTAACAATTGAAGAAGCTATAATACAGAAAGAAACATTTAAAAAAACAACACAAATTATAGATAAAAATGGAAATGAAATGCTATGGGTACCAGCAAACTATAAGATAGTAGCAGATGTTGACGGAGAAAATTCAAGTAACATAGATTACGGAGAAGATAATCTACCACAAGTAAATGAAGGAATAGTAATAGAAGATGAGAAACATAATCAATTTGTATGGGTTCCAGTACCAGAAATAAGCGAAATGTATGATAAAGTAAACAAAGTAGGTCAGGTATATTACTATGCAAAATCATCAGATGGAACAGATTCAATACCAATTAAAATAGCTTATCAAGATGAAATAAATACCTACAGTGAGCCCAATATATTGTCAGATTATGATAGTGATTATTTAACTGTAGTTCAAGACAAAGGAGAAGTTTTAAAAAATATAGATGATTTTAAAAGTAAATTGCAAAGTGAATTTGATGCCATGATAGAAAGTGTAAGCCATTATGGAGGATTTTATGTAGGTAGATTTGAAACAGGAGGATTAAAGGAAGGTGAAACGCCAGTAGTTCAAGCTAACATTATTCCAACAACAGATACAAACTGGTATTATATGTATGCAAATAGTAAAAAAATAGCAAAAGAAAATAATTATATTACTAGTAGTATGATATGGGGATGCCAGTGGGACTTAATAATGAACTGGTTTATACGCTGTGGAGGAGAAACATCAAAATATGTAACGAATAGTAGTGGAAAAGGATGGCATATGGATAATTATAATAATGATGAAAATGGCAACAAATTTCATAAAACAGGAATCGATATATCAGAAGTAGCAACAAATAGAGTAAATAATATCTATGATCTGGCTGGCAATATGTCTGAATGGACTCTTAGGGTTGATAGTAGAGGTGGACGTGATGAACGTCGGAAGTGACTATGTTAATGACGGTTCTAAAAATCCCGTTTCACATCGTTACTATCGTGCTCCAGACACCACCTATTGTGGGAGTCTCAGCACTAGAATTACGCTTTATATAAATATGCCTACTAAATAAAATGTTTACTTGTAAAAATAAATCAAAAAAAGTCTATTAATTTTGTCGTTTTTGAAAATACTACAAATTTTACATTTATGGCAAACCCGTATATAATAAAGTAATGCAGTAAATAATGCAATGCAAGTAATTTTGAAAATATCTTGTATAGATTTTTAACTTAGCATATTATAAAAATTATAGAAAATATAGTAAAATGAGTATGTATAAAATCATGTAAAGCCATTGAGAATACATCGATGCAACCCTATTAACTTGTAACTTTATACCTTTCGTTTTTTATAAAAATGCTTGACTTTTACTTATATTTTTAATAAAATATAGGTGCTGATTTTTAATAAAAAATAAGTTTATAAAAGTAAATTTATAAAAATAAAAAATATTAAGAAATTATAGGAGGAAAAATTATGGAATTAAAAGGGTCAAAAACAGAACAAAATTTAATGAAAGCTTTTGCTGGAGAATCACAAGCAAGAAATAAATATACATATTTTGCAAGTAAGGCAAGAAAAGATGGATATGAGCAAATAGCTGCTATTTTTGAAGAAACTGCAAATAATGAAAAAGAGCATGCAAAAATGTGGTTTAAATTATTAAATGGTGGAGATATCTCTTCAACAGAAGAAAATTTGAAAGCAGCAGCTGAAGGGGAAAATTACGAATGGACAGATATGTATGCTACAATGGCTAAAGAAGCTAAGGAAGAAGGATTTGATAGAATTGCATATTTATTCACAGAAGTTGCAAAAATTGAAAAAGAGCACGAGGCTAGATATTTAGCATTATTAAATAATGTTAAAGAGGGACTAGTATTTAGTAGAGATGATGAAAGAATATGGAAATGCAGAAATTGTGGACATATTGTAATTGGAAAATATGCTCCAGAGGTTTGCCCAGTATGTAATCATCCAAAATCATATTTTGAAATAAAAGCTGAAAATTATTAATATTTTATAGAATAATAAAAAAGAAGATAAAAAATTTATTAAAATTTTATAGAATAATAAAAAGCAGATAAAAAATTTATTAAAGCAGAAAAGAGAAACTTTTAATAAAATTTATTGAGGTAGATAAAAATATTAAGGCAGAATTAAAAGAAGGGAAGTTGAAATGAATACTTTTAAATATGTTTTATTAACTATATATGTAATAGTTTGTGTTATCTTAATTCTTATAACTACATTCCAAACTAAGGATAGTGAGAAGTCTATTGATGATACTTATGAAAATCCAAGAGCGAATAAGTATTTTGATAAAAATAAAAGCAGGACAAAGGAAGGTAGAATTGAAAAAAGAACTATTATTATTTCTACAATATTTATAGTTTTAACTATCATTACTACTGTTGTATGTTTCTTGTAGTTAATAGAATGTTTGATATAAGACTGTTGTGATGTAATATAAACGACAGTCTTTTTGAATATTTTATGGGTTTGGTAAATTTATTTTGGATATAATAGTTATAATATAAATGAAAAAAGTGTAAAGAAAATAAAAAGAAAGTAGATCGATAATATAAACAACATAATAACTATTAATAATAACTATTATATAAATGAAAAAGTGGAGAAGTGATAATTTAGTATGAAATTAAAAGCAAATAATAATTTAGAAACGAGAAATAAAAAAGAAACAAACATTAATCTAGAAACAAGAAATAAAAAAGGAACAAATATTAATCTAGAAACAAGAAATAAAAAAGGAACAAATATTAATCTTGAAACAAGCAACGAAAAGGAACTAAGTAATAAGCAAGAAACAAGTAATAAGAAAGAGATTGCATTAAAGCAGAAAATAGTAGGCTTATTTAAAAAATCAAATAATTTTGGTTTTGTTATTCCTGATGATAGAAAAATTGGAATGGATATATTTATTTCAAAATCGAAATGGGGGAAAGCTAAAAATAATCAAAAAGTTGTAGCGGAAGTAATAAAATGTCCTGAAAGAGGCAGAAAAGCAGAGGGAAAAATTATTGAAATATTAGGCAAAGTTGACGAAGCTGGCGTAGATATGCTTTCAATTATTAAGCAATTTAACTTGCCAAATGAGTTTCCAAAAAAAGTACTAGATGAGGCTAAAGAGGTTTCAAAAGAAAAGATTGAAATCAAATTCGATTTGGAAAATGAAGAGGTGCTTAAGAAAGATAATGGCTTGGCAGACGATACAATACCACATTCTAATAGTGATTTAGCAAATGACACAATACCACATTCTAATAATGATTTGGCAAATTATAAATCTAATAATTGTAAAATTTTTGAAAATTATAAAATAGGGGTTGACCCAAAGGGAATAAAAAGGTATGATTTAAGAGATGAAGAAATTTTTACAGTTGATGGTGAGGATGCTAAAGATTTAGATGATGCTGTAAATGTAAAAAAATGTGATGATGGAAATTTTCTTTTAGGAGTGCATATTGCAGATGTTAGCAATTATGTAAGAGAAGGCAGTGACCTAAATAGAGAAGCAATTACTAGAGGAACAAGTGTATATATGCTTGATAGAGTAATTCCAATGTTACCAGTGGAACTTTCAAATGGTTGTTGCAGTTTGAATCAACATGAAGATAGGTATGCAATTTCTGTTATTATGAAAATTAATAATAAGGGAGAAGTAATTGATTCTGATATAAATAAAACTATAATTAGAGTTACTAAAAGGATGAATTACCATGAAGTGCAAGCAATTATTGATAGAAAAAATTGTAAAAACGACGAAATATATTTTGAACATTTTGATAGAATGAATGAGCTTGCAAAAATTTTGAAAAAAAGAAGAATGAATAATGGTTATTTATCATTGGATATACCTGAAACAGAAATTATTTTGTCGAAAAAAGGAGAGCCAATTGAGATAAGACCATATGAAACCAGCTTTTCTAATGAAATCATCGAGCAATTTATGCTTACAGCAAATGAGACAGTTGCAGAAAAATTCTATTGGCTAAATGCACCTTTTATTTACAGAGTGCATGAAAAACCCGATGAAGAAAAAATTACAGATTTAAATAAATCGCTATATAATTTTGGATATAGAATAAAAGGGAAAAAAGATGATGTTAAACCTAAAGCATTTTCAGATATTTTGGAAGATGTGAAAGGAAAAGAAGAGGAAAAAGTTGTTTCAAATTTAATTTTAAGAACACTAAAAATGGCAAAATACGAAGCGGAAAATAAGGGACATTTTGGTATTGCAAGTAAATATTATTGCCATTTTACATCACCCATAAGAAGATATCCGGATTTATTTATTCACAGAGTAATTAGCAAATATCTTGAATGCAACTACAATGTGGGAGAAACTTTTAAAGAAAAGTTCAATACGCAGGCAATAAAATATTCTATTACATCTTCAGAAACAGAGCAAGTAGCAACAAAAGCAGAACGTGAGAGCGAAAAAGTTAAAATGTGCGAATATATGGAAAAACATATAGGAGAAGAATATGATGGAATTGTTTCAAGTATTACTAATTTTGGAATGTTTATAGAATTACCAAGTACAATAGAGGGATTAGTACATTTGGCTGATATGGGAAATGAATATTTTATTTACAATGAAAGCAATAGAACATTAATTGGAGAAAAAACAGGCAGAGTATTTAAGATGGGTGATAAAGTTAGAGTAAAAGCAATTTATGCAAGCAAGATGGAAAAAGTAATAGATTTTAAACTAATTGACAAAAAAGATAGTTCTAAAAAATGAGGAGGCAAATGATGGGAAAATTTTATATTACAACACCAATATATTATCCAAGTGGAAAATTCCACATTGGAACAGCTTATACTGAAGTATTGGCAGACGCATTAAAGAGATATCACGAGTTAAAAGGTGATGATTGTTTTATGCTTACAGGTACTGATGAGCATGGACAAAAGATTGAGGATAAAGCAAAGCAAAACAATATGGAACCAAAACAATATGTAGATATTCAGGCTCAAGCCGCAAAAGATTTATGGAAGAAAATGAAAATAAATTATGACAAATATATGCGTACAACTGATGAATATCATGTAAAAGCAGTTCAACAAATTTTTGAAAGATTTTTGAAACAAGGTGACATTTATAAGGGAGAATATGAAGGGTGGTATTGTGAAGATTGCGAAAGTTATTTTACAGAAACTCAACTTGTAAATGGAAAATGTCCTGATTGTGGAAGAGATGTTAAAAAAATGAAGGAAGAAGCATATTTCTTTAAAATGAGTAAATATGCTGATAGATTGCTTAAGTATTATGATGAACATCCTGATTTTATTAAGCCTGATTATAGAAAGCAAGAAATGATTAACAATTTTATAAAACCAGGATTGGAAGATTTATGCGTTACTAGAACATCATTTTCATGGGGAATTCCAGTTTTAAGTGATCCAAAACATGTAATATATGTGTGGCTTGATGCACTAACAAATTACATTACTGCTTTGGGATACAATGGTGATGATGATACATTATTTAAGAAATACTGGCCTGCTGATTTACACATAGTGGGTAAAGACATTGCAAGATTTCATTTAATTTATTGGCCAATATTTTTAATGGCATTGGATTTACCAATTCCAAAGACAATATATGTTCATAATTGGATAACAATGAAAGATGGCAAAATGTCAAAATCAATGGGAAATGTTATCTACCCAGACCAATTAATTGATAGATATGGACTTGATGCAACAAAATATTTCTTAATAAGACAAATGCCAACCGGAGCAGATGGTTTATTTACACCGGAATCATTTGTTGAAATTTATAATTCTGATTTATGTAACGACTTAGGAAATTTGCTAAACAGAACAATTGCAATGTGTAATAAATATTTTGATGGAAATATTCCAGATTATGCAGGACTTGATAATGACCAGGATATTGAACTTGAGGAATTTCAAAAATCTATAATAGAGAGAGTTGAAAATAAAATAAATGAATATGAATTTGCTAGTTCATTGCAAACAATTTGGGAATTAGTTTCAAAAGCTAATAAATACATTGATGAAACAAAACCATGGGAACTTGCAAAAATAGGAGAAAATGATGATAAAGAATTGAAAGAAGCACAGCTAAAATCAGTAATTTATCATTTATGCGCAACATTAAAACAGATAGCTATATTAATTAGGCCTTTAATGAAAGATACATCAGATGAAATTTTGAGGCAGCTAGGACTTTCAAATGATGTAAAATGGTCTGATTTAGACAACTATTATGATATTCATAATGCAAAAGTTATAGAGAAGGGTGAACCGATATTTGTTAGACTAAATGTACAAGAAGAAATTAACTACATTCAGGGGTTAATGAAAAAATAATAAAAAGGGAATAAAATGATGAAAAACAAAGTTAAAAGAAATATAATATTTAGTGTTTTCATAATATTAATTTTTGAAATAATTACAAGTACATTTTCTTCTGTAAAGGCTACAAGCTTAAATGGGAGTAATTATTTTAAGAAAAATAGTTATTATAATGATGATTATATTGACGATGACGATTATGATGTTATTTTTAATGATAATTACAATAACCTTAATGGCTATTATATAGAGTCTTACAATGTTGACATAAATGTTTCAAATGACAATTCTTATGATATAAAAGAAACTATTGATGCATATTTTAATGAGGAAAAGCACGGAATAATTAGAAACATTCCAACGAGAAATACCGTTACAAGAACAGATGGGAGCACTAATACAAATAGGGCAAAAATTACTAATGTAAATGTAAATGAAAAATATTCATTGAGCGCAGGAGCAAATGAAGTTAAATTAAAAATTGGTGATGCAGGCACAGTTCTAACAGGAAGACACACCTATCAAATAAGCTATACTTATAACATTGGCAATGATAAACTAAAGGATGCTGATGAGTTTTACCTAAATCTAATTGGAAATCAATGGGATACTAACATTAAAAAATTGACTTTTAAAATTACAATGCCAAAAGATTTTGATACAAATAAAATTGGATTTTCTGTAGGAAAATATGGTACATCAGGAATTCCAAAAGGTGGGTATTTTAATTATTCAGTAAAAAACAATGTAATTACAGGTACATATAATAAAACTTTGCCTCCAAATAATGGTTTTACAGTAAGAATAACATTACCAGAGGGCTATTTTGAAAAACAAAAATTGAAAATTACTATTTTTGATTTTATTGCAATCTGCTTACCTATAATTTTGGGAATTATTGCATTTTTCCAATGGGAAGAGTACGGAAAAGATGAAAAGCCTGTTGAAACAATAGAATTTAATCCACCTGATAATATGAATAGCTTGGATGTTGCATATGCTTATAAAGGAAAAGTAAATAGCAATGATGTTGTATCTCTACTGATTTACCTTGCAAATAAGGGATATATAAAAATTAATGTAGAAGAAACAGGTAGCAAACTTTTAAAATCTAAATCATATAAAATTATTGAAGTAAAAAAATATGATGGTAATGATGAAAACGAGAGGCTGTTTTTAGAAAGATTGTTTAAAAATGGTACTATATACAGGCCTGAAAATAATACAAATAACAACATTCAATATAATAACAATAATGTACCAAACAACAATATTCAAAATAATAATAATGTTTTCAGATGTGTAACAAAATCTGATTTGGAAGAAAGTTTTTATACAACAGTCAATGAAATAATTGATAATGAAAATACATCTGAATTTAAAAATAAAATTTTTGAAAAAGGACTATGGAATAGAGCTAAGAAAATTATTATTTTATCATTATTAGTAATCTTAACGATGAGTATAGGTCCATTACTTAATGGAACTAGAATAAAAACTACAGTGATTGCAAATCTTGTTTTAATTGCAATAACAATGTTATTTTATTTATTTGCATTAAATAAAATAAGAATCAAAAATAATATTATAGCGTTTGTAATATCATTCTTTGCATCATTCTCCTGTGTATTTGTGATATTATTTGTGATATTATATGACATTGTAAGTGAAATTATTATAAATATGAATAAATTAGGATTGATTGAGCTTGGTATACAAGGCATCTCATTAATTTTTATTATGATATTGGTTACTTTAATGAAAAGAAGAACAAAATATGGTACAGAAGTTTTAGGAAGAATATTAGGTTTTAAAACATTTTTAAAAACAGCTGAAAAAGATAAGCTAGAGACGCTTGTAAATCAAAATCCTGAATATTTTTATAATATTTTACCTTATGCATATGTGCTGGGTGTATCAGATGAGTGGATTAAAAATTTTGAAACAATTTCTCTAACGCCTCCTGAATGGTATGTGGGAAATGATAGTTATTATGATTATCACATATTTTTAAATAACTATAATTATCTTATGAGAACTTCTGCAAATGCAATGACATCAAGACCTTCATCAAGTGGCTCATATTCAAGTTTCTCTGGTGGAAGTTTCTCCGGAGGAGGAGGATTCTCTGGAGGTGGCTCTGGAGGTGGAGGCGGAAGCTCCTGGTAAGACCACTGAAACAAATTTAGTTACAGGTTAATAGGTTCATTGCTTGATGTTTAATAAACGAGTAAGGGCGCGTAGCGAACAACGAGCGTAAGCGAGGCGAATGGACGATAAAACCTTGATTCGCGCAAAAAATCATTGAAATGATTTTTGGTCGCATCAGGATAGCCTCGTCCAACAAGCCAACGAGTTATTAAACATCAAGCAATGAACCATTAACCAGTAAACAAATTTGAAAAATAAATTTGCTAAAGCATAGACATTGCAAAAAAAGTATGGTATATTAAAACTATCCTTTAAGAGGAAAATAAAATTATTAAGGAGAAAAGAAATGAATGTTATTGGTATAATTATAGTTGTTATTATAATAATTGTTCTATGGATGATAAGTTGTTACAATTCACTTGTTAATTTAAGAAACAAAGTTGAAGAAGCATTTTCAACAATGGATGTATATTTAAAGAAAAGATTTGATTTAATACCAAATCTTGTTGAAATTGTAAAAGGATATGCAAAATACGAATCATCTACTCTTGAAAATATGGTAAAATTGAGAGGTCAAGCATATAATTCAATGAGTACTGAAGAAAAAGTTGAAGCTAATAATAAACTTTCAGGTGAAATATCAAAATTATTAGCAGTTGCAGAAAATTATCCAGATTTAAAAGCAAATGAAAATTTTAGAGACTTAACAGCACAATTAGCATCTGTTGAAAACGATATTGCAAATGCACGTAAATATTATAATGCTGTTGTTAAAGAAATGAATAATAAGGTTCAAATGTTCCCATCAAATATTGTTGCAAATATGTTTAAATTTAAAACATATTCAATGTTTGAAGCTAATGAAGCAGAGAGAGAAAATGTAAAAGTTCAATTTTAAAGATTGAATTAATATTTATTGATAAAATTTTTACTAAATAAATTTACTACAATAATTAATAGAATATTAAAAATATTAAAAAATATTAAAAAAATATATAGCTTTTAAAAATACGAATTAAGACTAAAAAGTATTTAAATAAAGCTATATATTTTTTTGTTAATCTAATTGAATTGCAGTTTCTAATGCTATTTTTATCATATTGTTAAGAGAAGTTTCTCTATCTTGCGCAGAGATTTCTTGATTTTTAAAACGTGAGTCAACCACACTTAATAGGCAAGAAGCATCTCTATTAAAGTACTTTGCTGTATAAAATAATGCAAATGCTTCCATTTCTGCTGCTATTATATTTAGATCTTTTGGAAATACACTTATGAATTTTTCAAAATCATCTGCATAATAATCAAAAACTTCACTACATACTGTATTGCCCAAATAAATTGAATTATTATTGTTATTATAATTATTTGATTCAATTTTATTAAAGTTATATCCTAAGGAAATTCCAACTTCTTTGATTTTAGTATTAATTTTATCACTTGAATGAACTAAATGGCAATCATCATTGTTTAAAGCTTTTGCAAAATTGCCTATTGTATAACTATTGTCAACTAAAATAGTATCAAGTAAATTTAGCTTAGGAGAATAAGCTCCACAAGTTCCAATTCTAATAATATTTTTAACATTATAAAACTTAAAAAGTTCATAACTATAAATTCCCATACTTGGCATTCCCATTCCAGAAGAGAAAACGGTTATTCTCTTTCCTTTATATAATCCTGTGTATGCAAACATATTTCTAACATTATTTACTAATTTATAATCTTTTAGGAAATTTTCTGCGATATATTTTGCACGTAATGGATCTCCAGGCATTAATACATTTTCAGCAATATCTCCTAAATTTGCATTGTTATGTGGCGTCATAGTTACCTCCTAATAAAAATATTTATAAATTAATTTTATTTTAGCATTAAAGTAGGGTGGTTTCAAGATTAATGCATAATATTACAAAAATATTACAATTTTGTTAAAATAAAGTAATAAAAGAAAATCCTATTGATTAATTAAATAAATTAATGTATTATATATCATGTATTTTGTTATATAGATATTAAAAAGATAAAATTAGTAATAGGAGGATATTTAAATGGCAACATTAAATCCATTGGAACAGAAAGCTCGTTCATCTTTTATCAAAGGCTTTGTAATAGCTCTTTTAATAGGTATACTTGTAGCTGGTTTTTTAGGAATGCAGTTGTATAAAAAAATAGGAGAGGAAAAGCAAAGAATAAATGCACAAAAAAGTGTAATTGTTATAAAACAAGATGTATCATCTGGAGAATTACTTACAGAAGATATGTTTACAGTAAAAAAGGTAGATCCAGATATTGCTCAAACTGGAGCTGTAGATGCGTATGATAAATTGGCTGCTTATTTTTTGAGTGATATAAATGGAAATAGAATAGATACTCAAATAGATAAAAACAATAATAAAAAAATGACAATAACTGTTGCTGCGGAGGCAAATCAACCAAATAAAGGACAATATGAGGTATTAACAGACGAAAATGGAACATATTATTATAAGAATTCCAAAGGGGAAACACAATATATACAATTAGCCGATACTGCTTTAGTAGCAAAAATTGATTTAAACGCAAATACTGTAATGAGTGCTGATATGATAGATTTAAGTAGTGAACAGACAACAAATGATTTAAGAGAACAAGAGTATAATATGATAACTCTTCCAGTAGATTTAAAAGATGATGATGTTATAGATATAAGATTAAGAATACCATCTGGCGAAGATTATATTGTTCAATCTAAAAAAAGAGTAAAGTTAGTGGGGACAGATTCAGGCACAGATGCTTCAGCATATTCAAACACAATAAGTATAAAACAAAGCGAAGGCGATATTCTTACGATGTCTGCTGCAATTGTTGATGCATATAGAATGAAGGGATGCAAATTATATGCTACAAAATATACTGATCCAGGAATGCAGAGTCAAGCTCAATTAACATATATTCCATCATCAGAAACAGAGCTTTTAATTCAAAAAGATCCTAACATTGTAGAAAGAGCAAAAGCTTCATTAATTCAATACTTTAATAATAATGGAGATAATCTTGTTAGAGGAAGAATAGTAAATTCTATAAATCAAGAAAATGCAGAGAATCAAAAGAGTGCTGTTGAATCAGGAACTTCATCTGAAATAAGTGAACAGCAGTCTGAAAGAAAACAATATTTACAATCATTGACAGGGGCACAATAAAAATAATTTTAAATTTGAAAAGGAATTTAGAAAGTGGAGCAAGTTGGTTTTATAGGTTTTTATGATAAAAAAGATTTATTACTTAATATTGGTAAAGTGTTTTCATATTTAGGCAAAAAAACTCTTGTAGTTGATGCCACAATGATGCAGAGAATGCGCTATGTAGTTCCAAATGTAAGTGCTAACAATAGTATTACATATGTTAGTGAGTATTTGGGAGTCGACGTTGCTGTAGGTTTTATGAATCTAGGCCAAGTTGCTCAGTATCTCGGAACAAATGAATTAAATTATGATTTTGTAATTATAGATTCAGATAATATTCAAACTATGTACTCATTTATGATTCCTAGTATGAAAAATGTGTTTTATGTAACATCATTTGATAAGTTTGAAGTAGAGAAATCCAAGGAATTATTAGCTAATGTCAATAAACCTTTAAGTTTAAAAAAAGTAATAATATCCTCAAATCTAAACTCAAATGAAGATGAATACCTAGTACATTCTTTACAAAACAATTTTGTTACTTTTGACAAACAACATGAGATTTTATTTGAAGATACAGATAGAAATAGGGCGGTTATATTACAAAGTCAATTAGTTCATGAAATTTGGTTTAAGAATTATACTAGTACATATAAAGATAGCTTAGAGTATTTAGCCGCACTAATTTCTGAAGGAATATTACCACAGGCAGAAATAAAAAAGATAATAAGAAAATACTAATGAAGTAAGGAGGAAATGAGCAAAATGGCAATAATTACGTTTTTCAACAAAGAACAAAAAGAAACAGGCCAAACATTAGCTTCTATTGCAATTGCAACTACATATGGAATAGAACATAATTTAAGCATTTTGCTTGTAACTACCGATTTTAATGATGATACTCTTGACTCTAGTTATTTTGAGCAAAAGCGAAATTCATTTAATTTATTTAGTTCAAATAATAAAATGCAAAACAATTTTTCAACAGGAGCTGAGGGACTGATTAGAATGTTTGCAGCCAATAGAGCAAATGCAGAAATTATTAAAAGCTATACTAAGCCGGTATTACATGATAGACTTGATATACTAATTCCTCCTAAAACGACAGAAATAAAGGAATTTAGAGAATTAACAAAATTCTATCCTAGCATTATTGAATATGCTAATAAGGCTTATGATATGGTAATTGTGGATTTGAGCAAAGATGTAAGGCAGGATGCTTATGATAGGATTTTAGAAATTTCAAATTTAATGATTTTAATGCTTAGACAGAATCAAAAATCAATAGAAAATTTTTTAAAACTAAAAATGTCTGATGAATTTTATAATAAGAAAGATTTAATATTAGGGATTGGAAAATATGATAATGTATCTTCTTTTACTGCAAAAAATGTTGGAAGATATTTGAGAGAAAAACAAATTCCTCTTACTATTCCATATAATATTAAGTATTCAGATAGTTGTTCAAAGGGAAAAGTTATTGATTATTTTTTGGCAACTAATTCTTTAACATTTAAGGAAGGCGTAGAAGGATTCTTCTATGATGAATTAAGAAGAGACGTTGATATTATTGAAGGAGCAAGAATAATACAAGGTTTTTAAAATAAAACAAATCGATTAACCAAAAATATAGGGGTTAACTGAAAGGGGCTTATAGTAATGATATTAAATGTAGTTATCATAATTGCAATACTTGTTGTTACCTTTTTAGTAATAAGGAAGAAAATTTTACAAAACAAAACAGCACTAGAAAAGGAAGAAAAAGAAAAGGAACAGGTAGATGATAAAACATATACTTTAAATGGAATGATTCAATTTGTTAAAAGAAGAATTGATGAAATTACTAAGGTAAATCTATACGATCTTGGTCTTTCAGAAGACGAGTTGAAAAGAAGAAAAAATAAAAAATATGAATTGAAGAAAGCATTAAAAGGTTGTACATATGGTGATGTTAATGATAAAAAGTATGTAAAAGAGCTAATCTTTGATTTACTTTTTAAGGAATATGGAGTTGATGAAACAAATATTTCAAAGGCTATTCCGTTTGATATACCATCGCTTTTAACTCCACAAGATAAATTCGATATTATTCTTTATATGTATAAGAAAGATTTTGGATATGAAGCATTAGGCGAGATTATCAAAAAATATGATTTGGCTAAATTAAAATATACAGCAGGAGAGTCGAAGCCTTCTTATGTTATTACTCCTGAAGAAATAAATGATATTTTTCAGAAAGAAAATTATACATTATCATTTGAAGATGAGCTTATGATTGTTGTACAAAGGATTTATCAACAATATAAAGGATACAGCTCAATAGATGAAATAAGAGATATGAATATTGATGGTATTTCAGGTGGTGTATCTGGTTTACCAGAAAGTTTTTTAAGTCAGGTTGCACAAACAGATTCAAATTTATTAACACAAGTTTCAAATCAAAAAATACCACGTGCTTGTGATAGTATTTGGATAATGTTCCATGGTGTTTCAATTAGATTAGCATTTTTATCATTTGGAAATGAATCTGAATTAAAAAGAGTTTGTCAGAACATTTATAAATATAATAACCCAGGTCAGTTATCTGATTCAAATGGTTATAAAATTAATGAAATGAAAGATGGTTCACGTGTTGTTGTTGTTAGACCAACAATGTCTGAATCTTGGGCGTTTTTTGTAAGAAAATTCGATGTTCAAAGAGCTACACTTGAACAAATTATTAGATATCCAGGAAAAGAAGATGCTATTGCACTACTTGGCTATTTAGTTAAAGGTGCTAGAATTATTTCTCTTACTGGTGAGCAGGGCTGTGGTAAAACTACAATGCTTATGGCTATGATTGAAAACATATATGAAACAATGAACATCCGTGTTCAGGAAATGGCATTTGAGCTTCACTTAAGAAAAATTTATCCTACTAGAAACATATTATCATTAAGAGAAACAGAGACAGTATCAGGGCAGGAAGGTTTGGATGTGCAGAAAAAAACTGATGGTTCTGTTAACATTATTGGTGAGGTTGCAACAGATGAGGTTGCTTCTTGGATGATTCAGGCTGCACAGGTTGCATCTAAATTTACATTGTTTACTCACCACGCTAAAACATTCCCAGATTTGGTTACAGCACTACGTAACTCAATGTTAAGAACTGGTGTGTTCACAAACGAGAAAGTTGCAGAAGAGCAGGTTGTATCTGTATTAAACTTTGATGTGCATTTAGTTAAAGACTTTAGAGGAAACAGATATATTGAAAGAATCACAGAATGTATTCCAGTAACTGATGTAAACGATTATGATTATTCTGAAAAGAAAGAAGAAAGTTTGGAAGGAAAATTTGATAGATTTGAAAAAAATGCTACAAAGTTCTTTGCAAAAGAAACAAATAAGGAATTATACAAATATGTAAATATTATGGAATACCAAGATGGACAAATTGTTCTTACAAATAGAATTTCTGATGCAAATTTACAACAAATGGTAATAAATATGGATGATACTGATTCAATAGGCTTTAGAAAATTTGTTTTTGACAAATGGGGTATTAAGCTTAATGATAGAGGTGAAAGAATTAACTAATTGATTGTTAATTAATTAATAATAAACGAAATAAGTGAAAAATAATTGAAGTAAATTTTAGTACATAAAATTCAAGTATATAACTGGAGGTGAAAAAATTCTATGAATTCAACAGAAAATTCAACCAACAATATTTTTTTATTAATATTATTAATAATAGTTGGAATTGCGTTTGTTGCTGTTTTAGTAATGTACTTAATCTTAAAAAAGAAAAGGCAAAATTCTGATGTTGTTAGAATAGAAAACTTAAGAAAAGGCACAGAGCAAAGAAGTTTTTCATGGGATGTATTTTACCAAAAGCTATATATTAGATATTTACAATTGCCTTTTATAAAAACATATTTGTTAAAAATCAGGAGAAGAATTGAGATTAACAACTTAGATGATGAATTTACTACCAGATTACAATCTTCAAAAATTATAACAAGAGCACTTGCTATAATAATTCCTTTAACAATTATTTTAATTGCTATAACTCATTCAAACTTATTATTAATGTTTATTGTGCTTATATTTGAGGTTTTTGTAATAGACAATTTAACAGATAGTATGGTAAATAAATTGGATAACCAATTATTGATTCAGCAAATAGATTTTTTTGCTAAAATGAGACATTCATATCATGAAACAAATATGGTTGCAGAAGCTATCTATCAAACAGCTCAAGAAAGTGAATACGTTGAAATTTCAAGACAAGCTGAACAAATATATAATATTTTAAATTCATCTGATCCTGAAACAGAACTTGAAAAATATTATGATATCGCACCTAATAACTACATAAAAGAGTTTGCTGGAATATCATACCTTACACAGGAGTTTGGTGATAGGAAAACTGGGAATACATCATTGTATTTAACGAACCTTGAAAATATAACACAGGAAATGCAACTTGAAATTTTAAAAAGGGATAAATTAAACTATGTTTTTCAAAGTTTATCTTTTATAGCAATTGCACCAACTATTTTGCTTGAGCCAATTCGTAAATGGGCCATTTCAAATTTTGGTTTTACTAAAAGTTTTTATGATGGTAAGCAAGGAATGTATATACAAATTCTAATAATGGTAATTACATTTATTTGTTATATTTTAATAAGAAAATTGAAAGATAATGGTTCAACAAAAATTACTGAGAACAATCAAAATCCTTGGGAAGAAAAATTATATAAAAGAAAACCAATAAAGCGTTGTGTTGATTTAGTTATGCCAATTGAAGGAACAAAAGAATATAGAAAGATTCAAAAACAAATTAAAGATGCAGGTTCTAAGAAAAAAATTAGATGGCTTTATATGGATAAAATAGTTGCTTGTATGATTACTTTTATTGCATCAATATTTGTTTTTTGGGGTGTACATAGGATAGCAGTTAATTATATTTATACGGAACCTACGGTAGATTATAATTTAATTGGTCAACTTTCTGGAAAAGACGAATCAAAGGCAATGGAGAAAACAAAGAGACAAAATAAAATTTTAAATGTTTATAAGGGAAGGACAAAAACAACAAAACAAGATATACAAAAGCAAATGAGAAAAACAAAAGATTATAAGGATTTTACAGATGAAGATATTGAAAAAGAATCTACTCAAATTTATAGTAAATTGCAGAAAGTAAATGCTGAATATTTAAAATGGTTTGAAGTATTATTTGCTATTTTATTTGCTGCAATTGCATATGCAGCTCCTTCGTGGTTGTTGATTTTCCAAATAAGATTAAGGAGAATGCTTATGGAAGATGAGGTAATGAGTTTTCAAACAATCATTTTAATGCTAATGAAAATTGAAAGAGTAGATGTAGAAATGATATTGGAATGGCTTGAAAGATATGCTGATATTTTTAAAGAGCAGATTAATAGATGTTTGAACAACTATGAGAGTGGTGCATGGGAAGCATTAGAGGAAATGAAAGATGAAGTAACTTATGAACCATTTATTAGAATTATTGAGAGTTTACAAAGCTCAGTAGAAAGAGTTCCAATAAAAGAAGCTTTTGAGGAATTAGATTCTGATAGACAATATTATAGAGACAAGAGAAAAGAAACAAATGAGAGATTAGTCAATGAAAAAGGTAGAATCGGTAAGTTTATAGGTTTTGCTCCAATGGTTATTACCTTTGTAGGTTATTTGATTGTTCCACTTGTATTTATTGGATTAACATCTATGACATCATCTTTTGATTCAATGTCAAAAATGAAATAATCACGACGAGGATTGTTAAAAAATATAGATATACTAAATTTTAAATTAAATATGAAGTAGGGAAGATATATGGAAAATATGTCAAGAGCCTTAATGATGGCTGGAGGAATACTTATTGCGGTATTAATTGTAAGTTTACTAGTAGTTGCAAGAACCCAATGGGGAAAATACCAAACAAGAAAAGATGAAGCAAAAAGTAATGAACAGGTTGCAGAGTTTAATAAAAGATTTGAGGCATATAATTCTGTAATAACTGGTGACAAAATTATTACACTAGTAAATCTTGCAAATGATATGAATAAAAAATATGGAGAAGAACAGGGGTATAAAAATATTAAAATATATGCTAAATTAATGAATAAAAACGGTAGTTTCCCTGGGACTTATGGTCCAAATTATAAAATAGTAAGACATAGTGGAAAGAAATACTCTGATATGAATTCTTATATCGAATTGATTAGAGGGCTGGGGTTCTTTAATGAAATCAAAGAAGGAGAGCCTAATTATGATACTTATAAAGATTTTGTTGGTCAATTTAAAAAAAGTTACTTTAAATGCGATGATATAGTTTATGATAATATAACTACAAGGGTATGTGAAATGTATTTTGAACAGGTAAAGAAAAAAGAGTAAAAGCAAGTAAATGTGGAGGAAATAATGGAAAATGCATCAAAAGCATTAATTATAGCGGGAGAAGTATTAATTGCAATATTAGTATTGAGCTTAGTTGGAGTACTAATTGTTAGATTTGGAAAATTCTCTTCAGAAACAAATAGTAAACTTGCAGAAAATGAATTGAACAGTTTTAATAATAAATTTTATGGAGTAAGTGGTAGAATAAATATTACTGCTGATGAAATTGCATCATTATTAAATTTTGCCAAGCAAAACAACGATTCTTATGATATCGATTTAATAAATAGTCAAAATGCAGAATATTACGTTGATGTGAGGATATCGGATAATTTTTATAGAGGTAGTTTCTTTCAGTATATACATAATAAGTATGGAGATAATATATCAGAAATAGATTTCAAAAATTATATTAATGATTTCTTAAAAAAATATAATAATGATTTTTTCTATTGCAATGCAAGTGTAAAAAATGTTAAAAATGACACAATAAATGTAAAAACTATCAATAAAGAACAAGATATTTTAGTAAATAGACTCGGAAGAGTAAAAGAAATAAAGTTTGGACTTACTAAAAATTTGTCTGGTATTCCAGATGATTATAATTTATTAAATAAGGAAAAATACAAAGTATCATATTAATTATTAAAGATGAGGTAGAAATGAAAAAAATATCGATTTTTTTTGTAGGAGTTATTGCAATTTTTTGTACAATATGGTACATTAATAGTATAGTAAAATTGAATCTTCAAGAAAAAAAAGCATACAATAAATTTCTGGAAACAAATTTAGGAAAAGATATTAGTGGCACAGATTTAGCTTCATTTATAAATAAAAGTTCCAATTTGAATGAACAAAACAATGTTTTAAAAGACGGTAATGGGGTTTATATTGATAATAAGCAAAATAGCATTAATATTGAAATAAAATTTAAAGATAATGATGAAGTTATTCAATCAGAAAAAATTGTAAAAAATGGTATGGACAAGTTTGTTGAACTTTATGGTAATAGTAAATTTAAATTAGTAAAAATTGATTATCATAGTAAAACTAAAATTGTAAAGTATGCATATTTTGAAGAACAATAGAAAAAATATAAATTTTAATGATTTATATTAAAAATAATATAAATAAAAATTATCAAATTAATAATTTCAAAAATCAAAGGAGGAAAAAATGGAAAATGCATCAAAGGCTCTAATTATTGCAGGAGCAATTTTAATTTCAATTTTAATTATAGGGTTGGGTGTTTTTATATATCAACAAGCACAATCAGCAGTAAGTAAGGCAAATGTAAATAGTCAAGAAGCACAAGCACAAAATCAACAGTTTGAAAATTATTTTGGAGACAAGGTATCTGCACAACAGGTTAAGCAATTGTGTACAACAGTACGTAGTAATAATATTACTGGTGCAAATAATGATGAAACTAAAAAAATATGGTTAGTATATCAAAAGAGTGGCGGTTCTCCAGCTTTTTCTACGCCAAACGGTATCTCAAAGGCTGTTATAGCTGGAAAAACTTATAATGTAAACGTTGCTAATGATAAAGCAGATGATAAAGGTGATATGACAAAGGATACTTTAGATGCTGGAGTAGGTGCACCTGCATATTGGAAAAATGGTTTTATAAAAGTAATTACAATTAAGGAAAATTAATAATAAGGATATTAAAGTATGGAAAATGTGAGTGATGCTCTTAAAATGGCAGCAGCAATGTTGCTATTTGTAGGTGCACTTTCAATTACTATTGTTACTTTTTCTAGGGTTAGGCAAACTTCAGCTTCGGTTATGGAAGGTAGTGAGAACAACAAATCTTTTTATGATAATATAAGTTATTCATCTGAAAAAATTGTTGGTTTAGAAACTGTTGTAACGAATTGCTACTTATATTATAAAAATAGTAATACCATTCTATTTTATACAGGGCATTTAGATGGAGAGAATAAACTAGTAATTGATAAAAAAATGCCTCTATATAATACAGAATCTTTTATGAGGGATAATAAGATAAATTCAAATCTATTAATAGATAATCCGGATGGAACAGATAATAGTAAAAGACAAGTATATGGATTAGATATTAAAGATGAAAGAAGTAGAAGAGAACCATGGATAAGTTCAGGTTTAAAGAATATAAATTTTGTAACATCATTTTTAAAAGGGGAACGAACTGAAGAATATAGTTGGTCAAGAAATCCAATAAATTCAACAAATCAATTTTCAAATCATAAGTTGACAATAGGATTTTTATATTCGAGTTACTTAAATGGAAGAAATTTTTTTAATGGAAATTCGGGAAATGCTGATATGAAATTTGTTGAGAGAATTGGAACATATAATTATAAATATAAAAAAGATGATAGTACAAAAAACTCAAATTTATCAAGTACAGAACAACAATATGTAGATGATGAAAATAAAGTTGTTGCAACAATAGAGAACAATGAAGAAGGTACAGAAGTAAAAAAAGTAATTCAATATATATATATAGGTTCCTAAAAAAGTGAATAATAAAGGAGGGGGAAACAAATATGAGCGATACAGCGATGTCAGTTATAGCTATATTTTTGGCAGCAATTTTAATGTTTATATTTCCATTAATGTCTACTGCTGACAGAACAGATGATATTTCACAACAAGCTGTTCAAACTGCTACAACGGAGTTTGTAGATAATATAAGATCTACTGGAAAAATTACTCAAGATAAATACGATAGTTTTGTAAGCACTATAGCAGAAACAGGAAATTCTTATGATGTTGAAATTGAAGCACAAAAATTAGATGAATCATCGAAAAAGAAAACAGCAATTGCTTCTCAATCAAAAGTTGGTGAAAACAATTATTATAGCGAATATACTTCTCAGATTGAAGGAGAGCTTGGTAGTAATGGCGAATATGATTTAAAAGAGGGAGATTTAATTTCTGTTACTGTTAAGAATACTAATAAAACAATTTCACAATTATTGAAAAATTTTTTCTATTCAGTTACTGGAAATAATACATATAATATTGCAGCACAACATTCTGGAATTGTAAATGTAAATGGCAAATAGTATTGTAAGTAAGTAGAGAAAATATAAACAATATTTCAAAAAAAATTGGTTATCATAATAAGGATAATCAATTTTTTTTTGAAAGGAATATTAAGAAGTTATTATGAAATTTAAATCAAATAAATTTATAATTGCATTGATAGTCATTGTATTAATCAATTACATTACAGCATTTTCATTTTTTAAGGATAAATCACGTACATCTGATGTTAGTTCTAAAATAACGCAAAAGGTTGATATTGTGGGGAGGTGTGTAGGTTTAAGGTTATATACAAAAGGAGTACTTGTAATTGGAATGAGTGAAGTTGATTCTATTAATGGAGAGAAAGTTGAACCATATAAGAATACTGGTATTCAAATTGGAGATATGATACAGGAAATGAATGGTATAAAAATAAACAATGCAAATGATGTATCTCAAATTGTAAATAGATCCGAGGGTGAAGAGATATCAATTAAGTATTTAAGAGAAAATAATGAGATATACACCACAATTACACCTGTTAAAACAAAGGATAACAATTATCTATTGGGATTATGGATAAGAGATGCTGCTTCTGGTATTGGTACATTAACATTTTATGATGATGAAAATAATAGATTTGCTGCATTAGGCCATGGAATAAATGATATGGATACAGGTAAATTATTGAATATTGCTAATGGAGAACTTGTAACTTGTAAAATTGTATCAATTGTAAAAGCAAGAGAAGGAAAGGTTGGAGAAATAAGAGGTACAATTGATGAGGGACATAAAATAGGGGACGTTGAAAAGAATTCAGATATTGGAGTATATGGAAATGTAATAGAAAAAAATTTTATTGATACTATTAAAATAAAACAAGTGGATGTGGCTAGTAGAAATGAAGTGAATGTTGGTAAAGCTGAAATTTATTGTGAACTTGAGGAAAACAAAGTAGAAAAATATGAGATTGAGATAAAAAAATTATTTAAAGGAAATTATAAAGATAACAAAAGTATGTTGATAAAAATAACGGATAAGAGATTATTAGAAAAGACGGGAGGAATTATTCCTGGTATGAGTGGAACGCCTATAATACAGAATGGAAAATTTGTTGGAGCTATTACAAATGTGCTATTAAATAATCCAAAACAAGGATATGCAATTTTTGCTGATATGATGTTTTAAAATGTGCAAAAAAATATTTATTGAGTTTTTGGAGAGAAAGTATTGAAAAATAAAAAATCTAATGTTAGTATTATATAAATATAAAAGGATTTTGTGAGTTAATATGAAATTAAAAATGAAAAAAGATAATGGTTTTAGTTTAATAAATTTTATTTTAATTGTATTAATAATTGTTTGTGGTGTTTTTGTATATACAATTGTGTCTAGAGACAATAATGTAGAAGAAGAGAAAAATATTATAGAAAGCCAAGCTTTTGATACAAGTACTAAAAAAAATGAAAATACAAAAAAAATTGAAAATGGTGCATTAGCTGAATTAAATGTAAATTCTACTGCTGGAGATGTAGATCCAAATTTTGAAAATTCTGATGATAATTACAAAAAGTATTTTTATAATCAACTTAACTCAAATGCTAAATCTATATATACACAAGTTATTAATAATTATAATGCATTAAAATCTGGAACTGGAACGATAACATTTAATGAAAATGAGCCCGGAGTTGATAAAGATTTCCAAAAAGCATGGGATGCACTGATGGTGGACAATCCTGATATATTTTTTATTGATACAAGTCATATAACATTAGAAACTAAATCTAGTAAAAAAAGATGGGGGCAAACTAATTACACATACACTATAATGCCAAAGCAAGGGGAAAAATATTATATTAATACTTGGAATAGTGAGGAAGAACTTGAAAAGTCTATTAATGAGGTAAATGAAAAAGCAAACAATATTCTAGGTGGAGCAAAAGGTAATAGATATGACAAAGTAAAATATATTCATGATTATTTAGTTGATAATGCAGAATATGATCAAACATCTGATGCGAATAATGGAAATATATATGGAATGTTGATAAATAGGCAAGCAGTATGTGAAGGATATTCAAAGGCATTTCAATATTTGTTAAATTTGTTAGATATTCCTAATATTATAGTATATGGGGATGGAATAAATTCTAATAATGAGAAGGAATATCATTCATGGAATTATGTTCAGATGGATAATGGAAAATGGTATGCTGTTGATGTTACATGGGATGATCCTATTGTAATTGGAAATGGAAGGATAACAGAAGATATAAAACACGAGTATTTTTTGAAGGGATCAAATACTTTTTTTGAAAGGCATAAAGAAAATAGTGACGTTTCTGGAACTGGTGAAAACTTTAAATATATTGAAATATCAAAGACTGATTATAAATAAAGAAGATAAAAAAGCCTTATATTTATTTTTGATAAATATAAGGGCTTTTATTTATAGATAAGTTAATTATATTTTAGTTAAGTTATATTCTAATATATAACTAAGGTCTCTATTATTTTTGAACTAATTTATGTCCTACTTGTGTAATTGTTCCTGCTCCTTGTGTAATAATTATATCATCATTTTGAACATTGCGTTTTACAAAATCAATAATGTCATCAAAATTTGGTATGTAATATGCTTTTCTACCAAGTGAATCTATTTTATCTACGATGTCTTTTGAAGATACACCATAAGTATTTGTTTCTCTTGCTGCATAAATATCTGTTACAATAATGTTATCAAAATTTGTTAAGCATTTTGCAAAATCATCTAACAAATTTTTAGTCCTGCTGTAAGTATGTGGCTGAAATATTACCCAAGAATGATTATATTGTTTATTTTTTAGGGCATTTGCTACAGCTGTAATTTCTGTTGGATGATGTCCATAATCATCATAAACTTTTGCACCATTGATTTCTCCAAGATATTCAAATCTTCTTCCAGCACCTGTAAATTTTAATAATGCATTTTTAATAACTGTTTTATCAATTCCAATTTCGTCACATAAAGCAATGCAAGATAGTGCATTATATACATTGTGTTTCCCTGGAACTGATAATTTTATTGTTTTATAAAAAGTGTTGTTATGATATACATCAAATGATGGAAGACCATTTTTATCATAAGAAATATTTCTAGCAACATAATTGCAGCTTGAAGAATTAATACCAAATGTTAAACTTTTTGCTTTTGTGTATTTAGAAAAGTGAAGACAATTTTTATCATCGCCATTATAAACTAAAATTCCATCATCAGGTAATAATTTAATAAAATCAACAAATGCCTTTTTTATATTATCAATGTTTTTATAATAATCTAAATGGTCATTATCAATATTTAAAATGATTTCTGCTTTTGGGCTAAAGCTTAAAAAGCTCCCAGAGTATTCACAAGCTTCAAGCACAAAATATTCACTTTTTCCAACTCTGTAGTTTCCATCTATAGCTGGAATAGTTGCACCAACTTGAATTGTAGGATCTAAATTTGCTTCAAGAAAGCACATTGAAATCATTGAAGTTGTTGTTGATTTTCCATGTGTTCCAGAAACACAAATAGTATTTCTAAAAGCTTTTGTAATTTCTCCTAAAACAATTTTTCTTTCTAATGTGGGAATATTTAATTCTTTTGCACGTTGAATTTCTGGGTCGGTATCTTTAACTGCAGCAGAATAAACTACTAAATCGTAATTTGAGATAGCAGATGGGTTATGTCCAATTGTTACATTAATTCCACTTTGAATTAACTTATTTGTTGCAATGCTTTCATGAATATCAGAACCTGCAACATTATATCCGGAATTTTTTAAAATTTCGGCGATTCCACTCATACTTGTTCCGCCAATTCCAATCATGTAAATATTTTTATATTTTTTTAAGCTTTCAATATTTATCAAAGTTATCACCAATCCTTTTTGTTTTTTATCATTAATTAATTATATGCAAAAATATTATAATACAGAACCTAAAAAAAAACAATATTTTTGTAAAAATAAGGAGGAAAAAATCAAAATATAGAGAATAATAAAATAGTACATAATATTGTACAAAATATAAAACTTTGGAAGGAGAACATTTATAATGGAAATCACAGATGTAAGATTAAGAAAAGTAAAAACAGAGAACAGATTAAAGGCTGTTGCTTCTGTAACATTCGATAACGAGTTCGTTGTACACGAAATTAAAGTTATTGAAAATCCTGAAGGAGTATTATTTATTGCTATGCCTAGCAAAAAGAATAGAAGTACAGGAGAGCATAAAGATATAGCACATCCAATTAATCCTGCTACTAGAGAGAAAATTCAAAAAGCTATCTTAGAAGTATACAATAATACACCAGAACCTGAAGACAAACCAGAAGATTCTTCAAGTTCAGAAGAATAATAAATGTTAAGGATGCCTTTTATGGCATCCTTTTTTTATACCAATCAAGGTTCTATCGTCCATTCGCCTCGCTTACGCTCGTTGTTCGCTACGCGCCATTACTCGTTTATTAAACATCATGCAATGAACCTATTAACTTGTAACGTGAATTTTAGGAATTTTCATAAAATAGTAGAAAAATAAAAATGAATGCTGTATAATTATTTAGCATATATTTAATTAATTATATATTGTAGGAAAGGACAAAATTTATGATTGGAAATATTTTAAAATCTGTTATTTTTGGAATAATTGAGGGAATAACTGAGTGGTTACCTATCAGTAGTACAGGACATTTAATTTTAGCTGAACAATTTTTAAAATTTACAAATGTATCTGCAAATTTTTGGGATGTTTTTGAAGTTGTTATTCAATTAGGAGCAATATTGGCTGTAATTGTTTTATATTTTAAAAATATTTGGCCTTTTAAAATTGAAAAAGAAAAGCATGGAAGTGGTAGTAAATTTAAATGTGATAAAAGTATTTTTGATTTGTGGGCTAAAATCATTGTAAGTTGTTTACCTGCAGTTGCTATTGTTGCATTAAAAATAGATGATTATGCAGAAGCACATTTTTATAATCCAATTTGCATTTCTATAATGCTTATTTTAGTTGGTATTTTGTTTATTATAATAGAAAATAAAAATGAAAAAGATGGCAAAAAAGCAAGAGTTAATTCAATAAGTGAACTAACATTCAAGGATGCAATAATAATTGGTATTTTTCAAGTTATAGCTGCAATTTTCCCAGGAACATCACGTTCAGGTGCAACAATAATTGGTGCATTATTGATAGGAGTTTCAAGAATTGTTTCAGCAGAATATACATTCTATCTTGCAATTCCAGCAATGCTTGGTGCAAGTGTATTAAAAATTGCAAAATATGGATTGAGTTCATCATCAGCCGAATTAATGATTTTAGCTATAGGAACAATAGTAGCTTTTGCTGTATCAATGTTTATAATCAAATTCTTAATGAATTATATTAAAAAACACGATTTCAAAGTATTTGGATGGTATAGAATAGCACTTGGAATTTTAGTTATAGTTTTATCATTAGTTAATGTTATTTAATTATTTTATTTAATTATTTTATTTAATTATTTAAAGCAAAAGCCAAAAATTGTATTTAATAACTCGTGGGCTTGTTGCTTGACCGCCCTTCCAATGTGACAATCAAAAATCATATAAGATTTTTGATTGCACTAGAAAAGTTTGGTCAAGCATTCGCCTCGCTTACGCTCGTTAGTCGCTACGCGCCCTAACTTGTTTATTAAATACAATTTTTGGCTATTTCTTATTATTAATCACATTTATATTGAGTGTGCAAATCAAAAATACACATAGGTGTTTTTGATTAATTGCAATTTACATTCCTAATTTGTAGGAATTGCAAAGTGGACAACCTCTACAATAATGAACTTTGTTACCAAAAATTAGTTCTATTGTTTTTATAAATTGATCATTTCTATCAACTGGTATACAGTGTATTTCTATGCAAGCTGGAAGAAGCCCAACTAATGTATTTAAAACATAGTCATTGTTTGAAAAGCTTATGTCTGATAAATATATTGAGTTAAAATTGTCTAGCTTAATTGCTTCTCCATTTTGCGAAAGTAAAATTGCCGTTGAGTTATAATAAATTAAATTCACAATAGTGTTATCAGGTATTTTTGAGTCAACATATTCTTTTATTAAATTTACAAATTTTAAATACTCTTCATTTATTACAAACTGATGAACTTCTATTTCAACAATATTTTCAATATATGAGTGAAAATTACTTAGTCTAAAATTAGAAAAACCTTCAATATTTATTAGGTTGTTTTCATTTATATAATTGTTTATTGGAAGGAGTAGAAGTTTTTTATAATGTATTTTATCTAATATTTTATCTAATTTTTTTTCAAGTACAATTTTATTTAAGATTTTCTTTTTTTCTTCCTTGGTAAAGTAACAATAATCTAAATTTAAAATACGATTTATCAAAATTGGTTCGATATACATTAATATAACAGATGAAATCAATTTTGAAATATAATTATAAAATTGTTGTGTGTTTTCATTATTACTATAAACAATAAATGAATTATTAGATTTAGCCTTAAAATTCAAATTAATATCTGATGGATGTTTTGAAAGTGCTTTATTAAAATAATTAATAATATCAGAGTTTTGCGTTTGAATATTAACTGATGTCATATTTCCTCCAGTGACGTCTTTTTTTATGTAATTAGTATTTACAATGGTAATATATATTATTCAAATAAAATTAAATTGAGATTGTTTATGTGAAAAATTGTTGATGAAAGAAATTTTACTAGTGGATAATAAAAAATAGTAATAAAATTAAATACAATTTTAAATTTGTTTCATAAAATCCAATCGCTAGGAATAAAAATAGAATATAGATTTTATTTGATGATTTGAAATCTAAATTTGTTTTTAAAGGGTTTGAAATGAAAAGAAAGTTTTTAACAGTATTTTTAATTTTATCAGTTTTATTTTTTACCATTACTGGAAAATTACAGATTATTATGGCAGAAAGTAGCACCGGTTTAGTAAGTGGTAATTATACAGAATCAAATAATCCATTGAATTTAACTTGTGGAGGTGCTATTTTAATTGAGCAAAATTCTGGAAATGTACTTTATGATTATAAAATGCACGAAAAATTAAGACCGGCATCTGTAACAAAAGTAATGACTTTATTATTGATTATGGAAGCTTTAGATTCGGGGAAGATTTCATTAAAAGACAAAGTTCCATGTACTGAGGATGCACATAAAATGGGAGGGTCACAAATTTGGCTTGATACTAGGGAAGAGCTGACTGTTGATGAAATGATAAAAGCTATGTGTGTAGTATCTGCTAATGATTGTACTGTTGCAATGGCTGATTATTTAGCAGGCTCTCAAGAGGCTTTTGTTGAAATGATGAATAAAAAAGCTAAAGAACTTGGAATGAATGATACAACGTTTAAAAATTGCCATGGAATAGATGAAGATGGACATTTAACATCTCCATATGATATTGCAATAATGTCTAGAGAACTTTTAACTAAGCATCCATCAATTAAAAACTATACAACGATATATATGGATAGTTTGAGAGATGGAAAGTCGCAATTGGTAAACACAAATAAATTAGTAAGAAATTATGAAGGATGTACAGGGCTAAAAACAGGATCAACATCTGTTGCATTATTTAATTTGTCAGCAAGCGCTACAAGAAATGGACTTTCATTAATTGCAGTAATTATGAGAGCAGAAACAAGCAAAATAAGATTCAGTGAAGCTAGTAAATTGCTTAATTATGGATTTTCTAATTATGAATATAAAGAGCTTGCAAAAAAAGGCGATGTAGTTGGAACTTGTAAAATTAACAAAGGATTAAAAAGTGAAGTAAATGCAGTATATGAAAATGATTATGGATGTGTTTTAAAAAAGTCAGATAAAAAACATATAGAACCTAATATTGAAATTTATAAAAACGTGTATGCACCAATAAAGAAGCGGAGAAGTTATTGGTGAAGTAACTTTTATGTGTGATGGAAATGAAATTGGAAAAGTTAACTTGGTAACAGAGGAAAGTGTAGAAAAATATGGGTTCAAAACTGTTACGCAAAAAGTTTATACAAATTGGTTTACTTTATTAAGAAAATAAAAAGTTCTTAAGATGATGAAAATAAAATGTGTTCCATATCATACATACTAGTGGGAGAAACTAGTTAGAGAAACTATACAAAGGATTTATTATGGAAAAATAGCCTTGAAATGAGAAAATCAGGTTGCTCATTTTAAGGTTATTTTTGTGTATTTATTTTATTCTATGTTTTAATCAAGCTACAAAAATTTTATAAAATATTTATATTAATGAAAAAAATTTTATTGATAAGGAAAGCATTATATAAAAAAGATAACTTTTAAATTAAGTATTTATTATTTAGATAGTAAATACTTAATGGAGTAGAGTTTTTTTCTAGCAACTTATCTATAAGTTCTTCTTTTGAATGAAAAAAATTGTGCTTTAAAATTAATTGTTGTTTTTTATTAAAAAAAGCCATAATCAACAAGTAATCTTCCATTCGCAAATTGAAATTTTTGTATTTTTTTAAATAACTACATGTAAAAAATTTACAAGACAAATTTTCAGTTGTGCAGTGTTTATCAGATCCTAAATATTTACATTTTTGTTTATTTTTTATGAATGAAGGTGAAAATATATTATAATCATATTCAAATGAATAGCAACAGCCATCCTCTTGTTGAACATTTTTATGTTCTCTAGTAGCAACACATAAATTATTACAAAAATCACATGGATTATATTTTGTCCAAATTTTATCCAACATAGAAAACATTGTATCATAAATGTGCGTATATCTTTCTTTTTTATCTGTAATGCATAGAGCAATTAGACTATACAATATATCATCATTATAATTAGAAATAACATATTTGATATTTAAATTATTATGTTGGGTATTAAAAACAACATGTGAATTTTCTAATTCGATTAATTTTTTTAAACATTTAAGATTATAATCAAAATTATTGGTAAAATTAATCAACAAAGCATTGTTATTTAATGAATATTTTTTCTTAAGATCAAAAAGCTCTATAGGGAATTTATTATTGTTATATTCAGTTAAATCTAAAATTGAAACATTATTTTTTGTTAAAACCAAATTAAAACCCTCCACTTTCTTTAAAATATTATAATATTGTGTGTATCTAATTATATTAATAAGTATAACATTATAAAATTTATTTTTCTATATTTTAATTCAGTTCACAAAAATTTCACAATTAATATTAGCAATCTTTATTGACTTTTGCTAAAAATGGGTATAATATATATGCTGTTAGCAGACATAAGTCATGAGTGCTAACAAATGCAAATATTTTAAAATTATAAATAACACAGAAAAAATAACTAAGTAAAAATATGGAAAAATTATTGAAAAAAGAGATGGAGGTGGAATATGGAACTTGATAATAGAAAAAAGCGTATTTTACAAGCGATTGTAAATGAATATGTTGACACAATAGAACCTGTAAGTTCAAATAGTTTAATAAAAAAATACGGACTTGATTGTAGTAGTGCAACTGTTAGAAATGAAATGGCTGAGCTTGAGAAAGCTGGATTTCTTGAAAAAACGCATACATCAAGTGGACGTATACCATCAAACAAAGGATATAGATTTTATGTTGATGAACTTGCAAATTATAATGATTTAAATATTAATGAAATTAAGTATATTAATTCTCAATTGCAATGCAAGGTAAATGAGATGGAGGAACTTACTAAAATAACTACCAATACGATTTCAGAAGTTACACATTATACAACAATGGCTGTTGGTCCAAATGTAATGAAACAAAAGATTCAAGAGATTAAGTTTGTACTTCTTGGAAGTAGATTGCTTATGGCTGTTATTTTAACAGAAGCTGGAACAATAAAAGAAACAATTATTAAGTTTGATGAAGACATTTCACAAGACCAAGTTGATACATTAACATTAATTTTCAATAATCAACTTAGAGGCAAAGCGCTTTCAACAATAGATGCACCATTAGAGCAATACATTATGGATGAAGTAAATTATAGAATTGATGTTATTAAGCCTGTAATTGAACAAATTAACAAAGCCTTGAACCAAGAATCAAAGTTTTACTTAAATGGAGCCAATAAAGCACTTGATAATCCAGAATTAAAAACAGCAGAAAATGCTAAGAAATTTTTAGAGATTTTGGAAGAAAAGAATTTGATTTCTGATTTACTAGATAAAGATAATGGATTAGATTTATGTAATGGTGATGTTAAAGTATATATTGGAAATGAAATTAATGGTTTAAATGGATTTAGTCTAATCACATTTAAGAATACATTAAATGGCAAAAATATAGGTAATATAGGTATTATAGGACCAACTAGGATGGACTATTCAAAGGTAATCTCAGTTCTAAATTATATAAAAAACAGATTAAATGGGAAATAATTATTAACTAGAGATTAAATGGAATGAATTATTATTTGTATATTCATTTATTTAAATAAATTTTAGTTAAAATTATATAAACTAATTGAAATAACAAATGGAAAGGATGGTTGAAGTGGAAGAAAAAATGAATGAATCAAATGAAAAAGAAAAAAACGAAGAAAACACATATGACGCTGAAAATACAAATAAAGCAAATAATGCAAATAATGCAAATAAGGCACAAAGAGAAGCTAATGTAGAAGAAAACATAAATAATAATGGAAATTCTGAAAAGAATAAAAACTTGCATGGAAGTGAAAATGATAATGTTAAAATGGAGTTTGAAAAAGAACCACAAACATTAGAAGAAAAAGAAATAAATGAATTAAGAAAAAAACTTGATGCACAAAGAGTTACTATTGATGAAAACGAAGATAGAATAAAGAGATTAATGGCAGAGTTTGAAAATTTCAAAAAAAGGTCAAATAAGGAAAGAGAATCTCTTTATAGCTCTGTAATGGGTGATGTAATCACAAGTTTACTCCCAGCTATTGATAATCTTGAAAAAGCAGCTGAGGCTGAAACTAAAGATGAGCAATACAAAAATGGCGTAAAAATGTGTTTAGACCAAATACATGATGTTTTAAAATCAAATGGAGTAACAGTGATTGAAACAATTGGGCAAAAGTTTGATCCATCACTTCATGAAGCTGTTAGTCTTGTAACTGATCCAAATTTAGGCGAAAAGGTAATTAAACAAGAATACAGAAAAGGATATATGATTGGTGACAGGGTTTTAAGACATTCATTAGTAGTTGTTGCAAATTAATTATTTTAAATTAATTGCGACTAAATACATTTGTAAATTATTTGTGACTAAATACTTAAGATTTTTTCAAAATACTCGTTCAGGCTGTGCTTGATTAAGAAAGTTTGTAAAATTTTTGCAGGTACTTCTCATTTCTTAAAAAGAAATGAGACCCTCTCCTGCTAATAAAAATTTTAAAACTTTCTAAACCAAGATACACCTTCAATACGTATTTTTCAAAAATCATTATGTATTTAGATACAATCATAAATTTTTGATACAATCATAAATTCTAGATACAATAACAAATTTTTAATACAATCATAAATTCTAGATACAATAACAAATTTTTGATACAATCATAAATTCTAAATGCAATTATAAATTAGCAAAAGATATTAAGAAAAACACAATAAAATTTATTTAAAAATACAAATGAAGATTACTTAATAAAAAATGTAAAAAATTAAAATGTTTAAATTTATAGGAGGATTTTAAAATGGGAAAAATTATAGGTATTGATTTAGGAACAACTAATTCATGTGTAGCAGTTATGGAAGGAGGAGAGCCAGTAGTTATTCCAAACTCTGAAGGAAATAGAACTACTCCATCTGTTGTTGCTTTTTCAAAAGATGGTGAGAGATTAGTAGGACAAATTGCTAAAAGACAAGCTGTTACAAACCCTGATCACACAATTATATCAATAAAAAGAAAAATGGGTACAGCTGAAAAAGTTAAAATAGATGATGATTCGTTTACACCACAAGAGATTTCAGCAATGATTTTACAAAAACTAAAAACAGATGCTGAAAGCTATTTAGGACAAAAAGTAACTCAAGCAGTTATTACTGTTCCAGCATATTTTAATGATTCACAACGTCAAGCAACAAAGGATGCAGGTAAAATTGCAGGACTTGATGTTTTAAGAATTATAAACGAGCCAACAGCTGCAGCACTTGCTTTTGGTATGGATAAAGCTGAAGACCAAAAAATAATGGTTTATGATTTAGGCGGTGGAACATTTGATGTTTCTATACTTGATATTGGTGATGGTGTATTTGAAGTTTTAGCTACAAATGGAAATACTCATTTAGGTGGTGACGATTTTGATCAAAGAGTAATAGACTATTTAGTATCTGAATTTAAAAAGAGCGATGGAATTGATTTGTCAACAGATAAAATGGCTATGCAAAGACTTAAGGAAGCAGCTGAAAAAGCTAAAATTGAGCTTTCTCAAATGCAACAAACACAAATTAATTTACCATTTATTACAGCAGATGCAAATGGTCCAAAACATTTAAATGTAACATTAACAAGAGCTAAATTTGAAGAATTAATTCATGATTTAGTAGAATCAACAAGAACACCAGTTGAGAATGCATTAAAAGATGCAAAAATTACAGCTAATGATATCGGAAAAGTATTATTAGTAGGTGGTTCAACAAGAGTACCATGTGTACAAGAGATGGTTAAGAAAATTACTGGAAAGGAACCTGATAAAGGAATAAACCCAGATGAGTGTGTTGCTATTGGTGCAGCAATTCAAGGTGGTGTACTTTCTGGTGATGTAAAAGACTTAGTATTACTTGATGTAACACCATTATCATTAGGAATTGAGACTTATGGTGGAGTATTTACAAAGTTAATTGAAAGAAATACAACAATACCTACAAAGAAATCTCAAATATTCTCAACAGCAGCAGATGGTCAAACATCAGTAGAAGTACATGTTCTTCAAGGTGAAAGAGAAATGGCAGCTGATAACAAAACATTAGGAAGATTCCAATTAACAGGAATTGCACCAGCTCCAAGAGGAGTTCCACAAATTGAAGTAACATTTGATATTGATGCAAATGGTATTGTTCACGTATCTGCTAAAGATATGGCAACTGGAAATAAACAACAAGTTTCAATTACTGCTTCAACAAATTTAACAGATGAAGAAATTGATAAAGCTGTTAAAGATGCAGAGGCACATGCTTCAGAAGATAAAAAGAAGAAAGAAGAAATCGAAGTTAGAAATAATGCAGAAAGCTTAGTATATAATTGTGAAAGCACACTTGAAAAATTAGGTGATAAAATTAGCAAAGAAGAAAAAGACAAAGCAAAAGCAGAGATTGACAAAGTTAAGAAATCACTAGAAGGCAAAGATGTTGAGGAAATCAAGAAAAATACAGAAAGCTTAACACAAGTATTCTATTCAATTTCTGAAAAATTATATCAACAAAATCCAGGTGCTGCAAATGCTGCAGCAGGTGATGCTACACAAAATGAAAACAAAGAAAATAATGACAATAACAATAATGGAACAACTGATGCAAAAAGCTCTGAAAAATAGAAACGTATTTATTGAACTATGATAGACTAGTTTAGGAAAGGGAACAAAGTCAATGGCAAAGGATTATTATGAAATTTTGGGAGTTAGCAAAGATGCTTCTCAAGATGAAATAAAAAAAGCATATAGAAAAATGGCAAAAAAATGGCATCCAGATGCTAACCCTGATAATAGGAAAGAAGCAGAGGAAAAGTTTAAAGACATTGGAGAGGCTTATTCTGTGCTTTCTGATGAAAATAAGAGAAGAAACTATGATCAATTTGGCTCTGCTGATGGTCCACAGTTTAATTCATCAGGATTTAATGGCTATAGTACTGGTTTTAATGGATTTAGTGGATTTGGTGGCACATCTGGTTTTGGTGGATTTGATGATGTTGTTGATGACTTTGTTTCCTCATTTTTTGGTGGAGGAACAAGAAGAAGCAAAGCATCATACAATGCTCCTCAAAAGGGAAACGATTTACATACATCAATGACTATTACATTTGAAGAGTCATTTACAGGTGTAACAAAAGATTTTACAATTTCAAAAAGAGTAAAATGCGAATCTTGTGATGGCACAGGTGCTAAAAAAGGAACGAAAATTGAAACCTGCCCAACATGCCATGGTACTGGTCAAGTAAGGAAAAATCAAAACATTGGTGGATTTGCCACATTTCAAACTGTTGCACCTTGTGAAGAGTGTAGAGGTACTGGAAAAATAATAAAAGACCCTTGTGATGAATGCGGTGGAAAAGGCACAATTAGGAAAAATGTTACAATTTCAGTTGAAATTCCAGCAGGAATTGCTGATGGTGAGACCCTTCGTTTAGCCCAAAAAGGTGAACCAGGTATAAATGGTGGAGAAAATGGGGATATATATATTGGAATACATGTAAAACCTAGTAAAGTGTTTACTCGTAGCGGTAATGATATAGAGTGTACCATTCCAATAACAATTACACAAGCAACACTTGGAGCAAATTTAAAAATCCCTACTGTTACAGATGGAGATGTTGATTATACAATAGGTGCAGGAACACAAACAGGAACAAAATATACAATAAAAGACAAAGGATTTAAGAGCTTAAATTCAAATAATAGAGGAGATCTTGTGTTCACAGTTCAAGTTCAAACACCTAAAAGGTTAACAAGTGAGCAAAGAGAACTTTTTGAAAAGCTTGCTAGAACAATGAATGAGCAACCACCAGTAAAAAGAAGAGGAATTTTTGGGTAAATTTTGTAATCCATATTAATTGAATAATGTTTAATAACTCATGGGCTTGTTGGACGAGGGCTTCCTGATGCGACACAAAATCATTTATATGATTTTGTGCGCGAATCAAAGTTTAATCGTCCATTCGCCTCGCATACGCTCGTTGTTCGCTACGCGCCCTTACTCGTTAATTAAACATTATTCAATTGGTTAGTGATTTTATAAAAGCAAAGTGTAACATTTAAAACTCGTGGGCTTGTTGTTTGACCTCTCTTACAATGTTACGCTTTGCTTTCATACTAGTATCATAAAAAGTAATAACATTTTTAATAAATGGGTTGATAAATTTCTTAAAAACATATATAATATTAAAGGTAAATTTTAGAAAAATTTGTTAATTTTAAATTGAAAGGAAATATTTTTAATGGATAAAATGAGAGATAGTTTAGTTCCTTATGTAATTGAGCAATCTGCTCGTGGAGAAAGATCATATGATATTTTTTCAAGATTACTAAAGGATAGAATAATATTTATGGGAGAGGATGTAAATCCTACTTCTGCAAGTTTAGTAATTGCTCAATTACTATTTTTGGAGTCTGAAGATCCAGATAAGGAAATTGCTTTATATATTAATTCACCAGGAGGATCTGTTACAGATGGATTTGGTATAATTGATACAATGAATTATATTAAATGCCCTGTTACAACTATTTGTGTTGGTATGGCAGCAAGTATGGGAGCACTTCTTTTAACATCAGGAACAAAGGGAAAGAGATTTGCTACACCAAATGCTGAAATATTAATACATCAACCTTTAATTGGAGGTCAAGGTGGTGGAATTTCTGGTCAACAAACTGAAATTCAAATACAAGCAGACCAAATGTTAAAGACTAGAGAGAGAATTAATAAAATTATTAGTAAAACAACTGGAAAATCAATTGAACAAGTACAAAAAGATACAGAAAGAGACCATTATATGACAGCTGAAGAAGCTCTTGAGTATGGTTTAATTGATGGAATAATGGATAAGAGACAGTAGTATATTAGAGTTTATAGATTACTTTAAAAATCTAAATTTATTTTTTAAGGATTATAATGCCAAAAGTTAGTGAAAAAGAAATAAGATGTTCATTTTGTGGTAAGCCACAAGCATCTGTTAAAAAATTAATTGCTGGACCTAGTGGAGTTTTCATATGTGATGAGTGTATAAAAATTTGCCAGAACATAATTGATGAGGAAGAATTTGAAGAAGAGAAATACACTATTAATGATGAAAAAAAATTACCAACTCCAAAGGAAATAAAAAATATATTAGATGAATATGTTATTGGTCAGGATGAAGCTAAGAAAACATTGTCTGTTGCTGTTTACAATCATTATAAAAGAATATATAGTGAAGAAGAAAAAAGTGATGATGGCGTAGAAATTCAGAAAAGTAATATTTTATTACTTGGACCAACAGGTTGTGGAAAAACATTTTTAGCACAAACTCTTGCTAAAATAATTGATGTGCCTTTTGCAATAGCTGATGCAACCACATTAACAGAAGCAGGATATGTTGGTGAAGATGTTGAGAATATTTTGCTTAAATTAATTCAAGCAGCTGATTATGATATTGAAAAAGCTGAAAAAGGAATAATTTATATTGATGAAATTGACAAAATATCAAGAAAATCTGAAAATCCATCTATTACAAGAGATGTTTCTGGAGAGGGAGTTCAACAAGCACTTCTAAAAATTGTTGAAGGAACTATTGCTTCTGTACCTCCACAAGGGGGAAGAAAACATCCACATCAAGAGTTTATTCAAATTGATACTTCTAATATATTGTTTATTTGCGGTGGAGCATTTGAAGGTCTTGATAAAATAATCGGCGATAGAATTGGGAAGAAGTCGATAGGTTTTGGTGCAAATGTAGAATCTAACAAAAAAATAGATAAATACAAAATTTATGAAGAACTTTTACCACAAGATTTGTTGAAATTTGGATTAATTCCAGAGTTTGTTGGAAGACTTCCTATTATTGCAAAACTAAGAGAGCTTGATAGAGATGCTTTGATTGATATTATGACAAAGCCAAAGAATGCATTAGTTAAGCAATATCAAAAGTTATTTTCACTGGATGATGTTGAACTTGAGTTTACACAGGAAGCTTTAGATACTATTGTTGATAAAGCAATGGAAAGAAAAACTGGTGCAAGAGGTTTGCGTTCAATTATGGAAGAAACAATGAGGGATGTAATGTATGAAATTCCTTCAAATCCTAAGATCTCTAAATGCACAATAACTAAAGAAACTGTTCTTGATAAAAGTGCTCCTGAGATTGTAATAGATGAATCAAATGATGGAAAGAAAAAAAGAAAAAAGAGCTCTAAAGGGAAGTCAATGGAAAGTCAAGAATCAGCTTAAAATATGAAGCTAATTTTTGAATTGTTATTAGGTTGCCAATTTATGGCTATGTTTAATATTATATAGTTAGTAACTAGAAAGTTTAATTTATTATTAAATCATTGCTAGATGTCTAGCAATGATTTTTGTGTAAATTTAATTAGTGTCATTTTCTCAAGAAAATCATATACTGAAAATGAGATTATAATTTTATAAAAGTATGCTGGAATGAGATTATAGATTTATAAAAATATACTGAAATGAGGCTATAGATTTATAGAAGTATACTGGAATGAGATTATAATCTAAAAAAATGAAAGTGAGAAAAATGATGAATAGTTGTGAACAAAATTGTGGAAACAAAGGAAACAGAAATCCTGAATATATTAAAGATTATGGGAAAAATCCTATTGTTGTAGATATTAACAGGATAACAATGGAAAATATTGCTTACAGAACAGCATTATGGACAGCTAATAAGATGCAGGTTACTTTAATGTGTATAGATCCTGGAGAATGTGTTGGACTTGAATGCCACGAAGATGTTGATCAGATTTTAGTAGTTGTTAGTGGCAGAGGATTTGTACAAATGGGAAAGAGAAAGGATAAACTTGATTTTGAAAAAAGAGTATGTGATGGCTATGCAACAATGGTTCCAATGGGAACGTGGCACAATCTAACTAATGTAGGAGATAAACCATTGAAATTATATTCAATTTATGCACCAGTAGAACACCCAAGAGGAACTGTAGAATACAGATAAGATTTTATTAAATCAATTTCATAATGTTTAATAATTTATATTAAACATTATGAATGATAATAAAATAACAGAATAAAGTGATAAACTAATAAAGCGATAAACTAATAAAGTGATAAACTAATAAAGCAATAAACCAATAAAGCAAAAGAATAGTAAAGCAACAAAATGATAAAGCAATAAAATTATGAAAAATTATAGAATAAAAAAGGAAAGATTAAAATGAATGTTAAATTTGTTACTTTAGGTTGTAAAACTAATCAATATGAAACAAATGCAATGGAGCAGAGCTTTAAAAATGCAGGATATGATATAGATGAAAACAAGAAACCTGATATTTATGTTGTGAATACCTGCAGTGTAACTAGTGTGGCTGAAAGAAAATCTAGGCAAATGATTAGAAGAGCTAAAGAGCTGAATAAAGATGCTATTGTTGTTGTTTGTGGATGCTATTCACAGGTGGCAAAATCAGAAATTGAAAAAATTGATGATGTTAATATTATTATAGGAATAAATGAAAAAAATAAGATTGTTGAAATAGTTGAAGATTACATAAAAAAACATCGAGACTTAAAATGCAACCTAGAAAAACGAGATGATATAAATAATTTTAAAAAGTATGCTGATAAAAATAATTTGGATAAATGTTATGACATAGAAAAGCTTGATAAAATTAAATTTAATGATATAAAATGTGAAGAAGTTTCTGATGTTATGCATGATGACAAATTTTTAGACTTTGGAACAACAACCTACACAGAGCTAACAAGGGCTTATATTAAAATTCAAGATGGATGTGATAGATTTTGTTCATATTGTATAATTCCATATGCTCGTGGACGAGTTCGAAGTAGAGAGCCTGAAAGTATATTAAATGAAATAACCGAAGTCGCTAAAAAAGGAATTAAAGAGGTAGTGCTAACTGGAATACATATTGCGTCATATGGTAAAGATTTTTCTGATAAAAATGAAAACTCAAATGATGAACATATGGATATTTTTGATGAGCAAAAAGAAAATTGTGATGAATACGGAAAAGATGATTTACACTTGAGCGAATCTAAATCGAGAAGCAAGGAGGAAGATGATTTACATTCAGGGTCTTATAGATTGATAGACCTTTTGGAACAAATAAATAAAATAGATGGAATTGAAAGAGTAAGATTGGGCTCTATTGAACCAAAGTTAATAAACAAAGAATTTGTTGAGAGACTTTCAAAGTTGGACAAGATTTGCCATCATTTTCATTTGTCATTACAAAGCGGATGTGATGAGACATTAAAAAGAATGAACAGAAGATATACAACTGCTGAATTTGAGCAAAGTGCAAAAATGTTAAGAAATGCATTTAATGATGTTCACTTAACAACAGATATAATTGTAGGTTTTCCAGGAGAGACAGAAAAAGAATTTGAAACAACATATGAGTTCCTAAAGAAAATAAAATTTTATAAAACGCATATATTTAAGTATTCACCAAGAAGAGGTACTGCTGCAGAGAAAATGCCAAATCAGGTTGATGGAAAAATAAAAGAAGAAAGAAGTAAAGCATTAATAGAACTATCAAATAAAAATGAACTTGATTATAACCAAAGCTATATCGGCAAAGATATAGATGTTCTTATTGAAGAAAAAGAAGGAGATTTTTACAAAGGACATACAGGCAATTACATATTATCAAAGGTAAAAAGTGATGAAGATATAGTTAATAAAATGGTTAAAGTAAAAGTATATAATGCTGAAGAAGAATTTGTAGAGGCAAAGTTTTAAAAAATCTATGAGAGAAAAATTGATAAATTATCTACAGTTCAGTAAGCACGTCTAAAAATTAATTATCTATATAATACATAAAAACTCTTGATAAAATGCACAAAAGAGTTTATAATGAAATTGTAATAGTTCATTACTTTTATGGAGGATAGGATATGGCAAAAATTTTATCTTTCAAAAAATCTAAAATAAGGAAAAATTACAATTTACGGTTAATTATCAATGTGAGTATGGAAAAAGATAGTAATGGAACTTGCAGATTTGATATTCGTTATAACGGTGATATTGCTACTGAAAAGGAGTTAATAAAATATTTAAAAAATGTATTAACTGTACTTTCTGAGGAAACATCGCAAGTTGATATTCGAATAAATGCAAGATATAATGCTTCTTTTACAATTTTCTATTATGAAACAGAAAACAAGAAAGACTTTAAATTTATTATCTCTCCATCTTCTTACAGTAAAAAAGAAATTGCCACGTATCTTTACATTGTAATTGTTACTTATTTAGATGAAAAATAGCCGTGTAATACGGCTATTTTTTGTTTTATTCTGAAATTATTAAGATATATCTAAATAAAAAATTCACAAAAAATAAAAAAACGCTTACATCAAATAAAAAGATATGCTATAATAAAGAGTGTGCCTAAAAATAATTCTATATTTAGACATTATTTTTTCGCTTTTAATATTATAGTATAGGAGAATGATATGGAAAAAGAAGAAAAGAAAAATGAAAAGGAAAATGAGGAAAACATTTTAGGAACAGAAAAAATTGGTAAATTAATTAGAAAATTCTCAATTCCATGTATAATATCACTCTTGGTAAGTTCACTATATAACATAGTTGACCAAATATTTATAGGATGGGGAGTTGGCTATTTAGGAAATGGAGCTACAAATGTAGTATTCCCATTAACAATGATAGGATTAGCATTTTCGCTTATGTTTGGTGATGGTGCATCTGCATATTTAAGTTTAAAACTTGGTGAAAAGAAAAAGGATGAGGCAACAAAGGGTGTAGGAAATGGTATTATGATTTCTACATTGGTATCAATACTATATTGCATATTAACATTAATATTTTTGCCACAATTATTAAATTTGTTTGGTTGTACAGATAATTTAAGAGAGTCAGCATTAAAATATGGATGGATTATTGTTTTAGGATTTCCAGCATCAATGATTGGAACAACGCTAAATTCAATAATCAGAGCAGATGGTAGTCCAAAATATTCAATGATGACAATGATTACAGGTGCAATTCTAAATACAATTTTAGACCCAATATTTATTTTTGTATTTAAAATGGGAGTTGAAGGAGCCGCAATTGCAACAGTAATTGCACAAGTTGTAACATTTGTACTTAATTTAATTTATATTAAAAAATTTAAATCAATTTCAATAACAAGAGATGCATTAAAATTAAATTCAAAAACGGTAGGAAGAGTTGCTTCACTTGGAATTAGTAGTTTTATTACACAAATGAGTATTGTATTTGTTATGGCAACAGAGAATAATTTACTTGGAAAATATGGAGCTGAAACAAAATTTGGTGCAGAAATCCCAATAACAGTTCTTGGAATTGTAATGAAAATAAGTCAAATATTAAATAGTATAATTATAGGAATTGCAGCAGGTGCTCAACCAATATTAGGGTATAATTATGGTGCAAAGAAATTCGAAAGGGTAAAAGAAACATTAAAAATAGTTTTGTGTTCAAGTGTATTAATAAGCACAATTGCATTTATTTTATTCCAAACAATTCCAGATAAATTAATATCAATATTTGGTAGTGGTGATGCAAATTACATTGAATTTGCTTGTATAGCATTTAGAACTTATTTAATGTTATGCATTGTTGATGGTATACAAATACCATCAGGAATTTTTTTCCAGGCAATTGGAAAGAGTGTAATCAGTGCGGTTCTTTCAATCTCAAGACAAATAATAATTTTAATACCGTCAATGATTGTTTTGGGAAAATTATTTGGGTTAAGTGGATTATTATATGCAGGACCAACTGCTGATGGCATTGCATTTTTATTGGCATCTATCTTTTTGATTAAAGAAATAAGAAATTTAAAATCTGCAGAACAATCAAAAGCTAGTGAAGTATCAGAAAATTCAGAAGGTTCAGAAAATTCAGAAAATTTAGAAAGTTCAGAAAGTTCAGAAAATTCAGAAATGGATGTTTCAAATATTAAAGAAAACAATACAAACAATTTACAAGGTAATGTTATTATAACTATCTCAAGAGAATATGGTTCTGGAGGAAGATATATTGGAAAATTGGTTGCAGAACAATTAGGAATAAAATTATATGATAAAGAAGTTATTGCGGAAATAGCAGAAGAAACAGGATTCTCAAAAGAATATATAGAAAATACTGAACAGAAAAAAAGTATAGCAGATTATGTTAATGATGGTTATTATTATGAACTTAATAATAGTGATGAATTATTTATTAAAGAATCTGAATTAATAAAAGAAAGAGCAAATGAGGGGTCATCTGTAATAGTTGGAAGATGTGCAAATTTTATTCTAAAAGATTATGCAAATACTTTAAACATTTTTATATATAGTGATATGGAGAACAAAGTAAAGAGGGCAACGACGTATTATGGCTTAGATAAAGAAAATGCAGAGCAAGAAATAAATCGTATAAACAAACTAAGAAGCAATCATTATAAATATTACACTGAAACAGATTGGAAATCTCCATTAAATTATGATATTTGTATTAATAGTGATGCATTAGGGGTAGAAAAATCTGCAAAGTTAATTTGCGATTTAGTAAAAGGTAAAATAAATAAATCTTAACTTAGTATGAAGTAGAAGACATATTTCTACTTCTATTTTTTGCGCGAATCAAGGTTTTATCGTCCATTCGCCTCGCTTACACTCGTTGTTCGCTACGCGCCCTTACTCGTTCATTAAACACTAAGCAATAAACCTATTAACCTGTAACAGATAAAGCGATATATTTTAAAAATCTATTGTTTTTTTTATTTTAATAGAGTATAATAAGTAGGAAAAGTATAACAAGTATAATTTAAGGAGGACAAAATGATAAAAGATAAATTTGTAGGAATAAGTAAAGTTGGAGAAAAAGGACAAATAGTAATACCTAAAGAAGCAAGAGATATGTTTGATATAAAAGCAGGAGATTCTGTTATTGTTCTTTGTGATAAAGAAAGAGGAATAGCCTTATTGAAAGCAGATGCGATAGAAGACTTAACAGATAAAGTGTTTCCAAAAGGAGGGAATAAATAATGCTATCAATTGAAACAAAGAATTTAACAAAAAAATTCAAAGAAAAAACAGCTGTAAATGGAATTGAATTAAAGATAAATGAAGGAGAACTATTTGCTTTACTTGGAACAAATGGGGCTGGAAAAACAACAACGATAAAAATGCTTTCAACTTTAATATTACCAACGAGTGGAGAAATCAAAATAAATGGTTTAGATATAATTAAAGATAGGCAAAAAATAAGAGAAATTTTAAATGTATCTCCTCAAGAAACGGCTATTGCTCCTAATCTTTCTGTAAAAGAAAATTTAGAATTTATGGCGGGAGTATATCAAATACCAAATAAAGAAGAAAAAATTAATGAACTTGTAAAAATGTTTAAACTAGAAGAAGTGTTAAAGCAAAAAGCAAAAACTTTATCAGGAGGATGGCAAAGAAAAGTATCTATTGCAATAGCTTTAATAAATGAGCCTAAAATATTATTTCTAGATGAGCCAACACTTGGACTTGATGTAATTGCTAGAAAAGAGTTATGGAAAATAATTGAGAACTTAAAAGGAAAAATAACAATATTATTAACTACTCATTATATGGAAGAAGCAGAAAGTTTATCTGATAAAATAGGAATTATGGCAAAAGGTAATCTAGTAGATGTAGGAACTGCAGAAGAACTTATAAAAAAAGCAGGTACAAAAAATTTTGAAGATGCATTCGTAAAAATTGCAACTGGAGGTGAACTATAATATGAGAACATTAAATTTTGCAAAAAGAAATTTTAAGGAAATAATAAGAGATCCATTAAGTATAATTTTTTCTGTGTTGTTACCGCTATTCTTATTATTTGTATTTAAACAAATAAATATTCCAAACGAAAGTTATGAACTTCAAAACTTTACTCCAGGAATTGTAGTCTTTGGATTTTCATTTATAACTTTATTTACAGCAATGCTTGTAAGTAAAGATAGAACATCATCATTACTTATTAGATTAGGTATAAGTCCAATGAAACCAATAGAGTATATATTAGGTTATATGTTATCAATTATTCCACTTATACTAATTCAAAATGTGTTGTTTTTTATACTTGCAATTATTTTAGGATTAAGTTTTAGTATTAATATTATTTGGGCTATACTTATTTCAATAGTTGTTGCTATTCTTTTTATAGCAATAGGTATAATATTGGGAAGTCTGTTTTCAGAAAAGGCATCATCAGGAATATCAAGTATTGTAGTTCAACTTGTTTGCTTTACAAGTGGAATGTATTTTCCTAGAGAATTATTAGGAGATGTGTTTTCAAAGATATGTGAATATTTACCTTTTGAATCTTGTGTAACTATTATTAAAGGTATAATGAATGCTAATTTAGAAAGCATAACAATTAGAAATATATCTGTTTTTAGCATATATACTATACTAGCTTTAATTATTTCTATTGTTATTTTTAAGAAGAAAATGATAAGTGATAATAAGTAATACATAACTATCAATTACAATTTAGAGTAATACCAATTATTAAAATAACTTTCATTGTACACCTACAATAGTTTAATAAAAGCAAGTGATTTATTGAAAATCACTTGTTTTTATGTTAAAATATAGAAAGTCTTGAATAGAGATTTTTTCGTGTTTAATATAGAGGGAGAATTTAAGAAAACACTCATGAAATGTATTGAAAATATTCACTTTTTATGCTTAAATTTTACACTGTTTTATAAAAAATAAGAGAAAGAGGAAAAAATGAAATATATAGAAAGAACAAGCAAGTTAATTAAAGATTATTTTAATATATTATCCCAAAACTATCCAGATTGGCTAGATGAATACATTGAAACAGAAAGAATGTTAAAACAGCAATATATAAGTGTTACATGTGGTAAGATTT